>JADMIO011545330.1_pt1:7500-67113 | contig 67113 bp, 62 predicted proteins | sample 8958161 | NCBI WGS metagenome assembly JADMIO01 (sample SAMN16585339, study PRJNA669376) | soil metagenome | isolation source: Crop rotation soil | place: USA: Cullars Rotation, Alabama | collected 2011 | reverse complement strand
CCCACCCACCCCCCCGGCATCGGAGCCGAGAACGACCAGCTCGACACCGCCGCCGGCTGGACCACCGGATTCCCCTGCCAGTCCATAGCGTCACCTTTTGCCCGACCGTCGTCGGCGTAGGTCCAGATATCGCACCCGTCGGCCCGACACCCCTATTTGGCCCCCAGCAGGTCGGCCACCCAGCTCCCACGCATTCAGCCCGAAGAAGAACCCCAGCGGCGCGGCCGAGCGCAGATCGACCGCGAACTCCGCCACCCCACTCCCCTCGTCGTACCCCGTGCAGCGAAGCCCCACTCTGTACGACACAGCCCCCAGCGTCACCACCACCTGGCTAGCCATGCCCCGTGCAAACGCTCGTGGCACCGCACAGCACAGCCGAAACTCATTCCCCACCACCCCCACCCCCACCACCGTAAGGCCCTCGATGGTCAGCGCTCGGACCCCCTCGCTGCTCACCGCCCACCCCGTTCCACCTGCGCCCGCAGCGCCAGCAGCTGGTCGAGCGGCATTTCTTCGAGTTCTCGCTTCGACAGGTCCAGCGTATGCGCCGTTCGGTCTGTCGCCTCCCCTGCCGACAACGCCCCCAGCTTTGCCGCGATATCCGCCATGATCGCCGCCGTTTGAAACGACCATTTCGCAGGCTTGACCACGTTCATGTGGATCTCCGTCGTCCGCCCGTCGTCCGACTGACGGCGTCGCGTCACCTGTTCCACCTGCGCCAGCGGGAAGCCCAGCATTTCGATCACCCGACTTGCCAGCTTCTCCGACAGATCCCAATTCCGATCCGCCAGCTCCGCCGCTCGCTGCTCCCGCACCGCCGCCGCTGCCGCCCGCTCCCGCTTCCGCTCCTCGTCCTCCCACGCTCGCACCCGTTCGCCCCACTCGAACGACGTCGACCACTCTTTAAGCGTGGCCAGGCGCACCGTCGGCGGGCGCGGTGTGGTCGCGGCCTGGTCGCGGCTCGCCGCCTCGTAGCGCTCGCACAGCAGCCGCAGCGACCGGCCAGCTCCCAGCCCTGCGTAATCGTGCAGCCCCTGGTTCGCCTTTGCGCTTTCCCCCTCCGCCAGCGCCAGCGGATCCCCTTCGTCCCATTGAAACATAGCCCACCCCTATACCACAGCCGAGGGCATAAGCATACCATTTTCTTGCCAGTACGATCAAGGCGGAATCAGGAAAGCCGTCGACCGGGTACAGACCCGATCGACGGCTCGCCTGGGCGGAACAGGGAAAAGGAGCCAGATCAGTATACAGTCCCGCGAAAAGACTGTCAATTTATTGGTAATTTTGGTAAGATACTGGCAGAAAGTCGCAAGAAATTGGCTAGACGTGGGATAGACTATCTGTTATAGTCTGTTCATCGAAACGAACGACCGAACGAAAGGATCCCTACCATGAGCGCCGACACCACCACCGCCACCGCCCAGCAGGTCGCCGAGCCCGTCGCCGATGCCATTCTCCGCCTGATCGGCCTCGACAGCATTGTCGACGACCACGAGTTCGACGCCGAGATCGGCCACAAGTATTTTTTGCTCGACGGCAATGTGATCACCGTCGCTCCTGGTCTGGTCGTCACCCTGACCGACTCGACCGGCGACTGGACCGTCGCCCACTACGGCAGCACCACCGAGATCGCCGACTATGGCTTCAAGCTGATCAACGACGGCCAGGTCGTCGAGCTGTACCAGATGGGCCAGTTCATCGCCGCCGAGGATGTGACCGCCTAGTTTCTCCGACTGTAGGGGTGGGGACAGCCCCCACCCCACCACCAAGAAAGGACCACCCAGCTATGGCCCTCGAACTCCCGCCCGACAGCCCTGTCCAGCAGCTCCAAGCCACCGCCGAGGCGCTGGGGATGGTGGTTTTTACCTATCACGCCACCCTGATCCGCAACGGCATGGCCTCCGAGCTTGCCGACGCGCTCACCGAGCAGTATGCCCAGCATATGCTAAACCTAATCCACCGGATCCCCCCCCCCCCCCCCGCCCCACCCACTCCGCCGACCGTCGAGTAGGACGCCATGCCCGTCACCCTCTCCGACATCGACAGAGAAATAGAGCGCCGGAAGATCAAGGCCCAGATTGACGCCGAGATCGATCGGCGCTCTGTCCCCTTTTGGCCCAGCTTTAGGGGCGCAGCCGCCCAGCTTCAAAGCTACATCGCCGCCCCCGACCGCCCCTTCGAGGTCATGCTCGCCGGCCCCGCCGAGACCGGCAAGACGTGGGCCACCCTTTGGTTCGTCGACTTTTTTGCGCGACTCTTTCCTGGCGCCCAGATTACGATCTGCAGGAAGGTCCGCTCGACGATGGACGGCACCGTACTCAACACCTGGCGCAAAGTGATCGCCATACGCGGCGGCGTCGAGCCCTTTGGTGGGGAAAAGCCAGAATGGTACGACTATTACAACGGTAGCCGCGTCTGGGTCGCCGGCCTCGACAACCCCGGGAAGGCGCTCTCGTCCGAGCGTGACCTCGTGTACGTCAATCAGGCCGAAGACCTCGACCTCGACGACTGGCAAACGCTCACTACCCGCACCACCGGACGCGGCGGCGTCGCCCCCTGGTCCATGCTCCTCGGCGACTGTAACCCAGGCCCCCCAGGACACTGGATCATGCACCGCGAGAGCCTAGTCAGGATCGAGAGCCGACACGAAGACAACCCCAGCCTATTCGACGACGCCGGCCAGCTCACCGAGCAGGGCAAGCGAACCATGAGCATTCTCGACGCCCTCGTCGGCGTCCTCAAAGAGCGCTTGCGCTTTGGCCGCTGGGTATCCGCCGAGGGCGCTGTCTACGCCTTCGACCGGCGCATCCATACCGTCGCCAAGATGCCCGACGGCTGGGAGCATTGGCGCAAAGCCAGGATCATCGACTTTGGCTACGAGAACCCCTTTGTCTGCCTCTGGGCAGCGATCGACGGCGACGGGCGCATCTATATCTATCGCCAGCTCTACATGACACACCGCACCGTCGACGTCCACGCTACCCAGATCAAGCGGCTAGAGCGGTGGTACAAGAACGAGGACGACTACATCGCCGAGGCAGCCGCAGCCCTCGCACGCGGCGAGCTGGACAAGTTCGGCGAGCGCTACGGCTTCGATGTTGCCACCGGCTATATGATCGACCGGGCCACTGGCAAGCCAGTGCCCAGCCCGAACAAAGAGCGGATCGAGATCAGCCTCGCCGACCACGACGCCGAGGGCCGCGCCACCCTTGCAAAAGAAGGGGTGGTCACCGTCCCAGCCAAAAAAGACCTGCTCGACGGCATCCAGGCAGTCCAGAAGCGCCTACGCATCGCTAATGACGGCCGCACCCGCTTGTACATCCTCCAAGGCAGTTTGGTCGAACGCGACGAGGAGCTAGCCAGGAAATACCACCCCACCAGCATCGAGGGGGAGTTCGACGTCTACGTCTACCCAAAAGACGCCGACGGCAAGGCCAAGAAAGAAGCACCCGTCAAGATGTTCGACCATGCCCTCGACGCACTTCGCTATTTAGCTCTTTTCCTCGACGGGCTCCGCGACCTCATTCGATAAAAGGGGCACTACAGAACCTGTTTCTATGCTACCGCTTTTCTGCATGAAAAGGGGTACTGTACTACCCCTTTTCTGTCCAAAAAGGGGTACTGTAAAAAGGGGTACTGTAGAACCCCCTACTGTGGTCTGTTAAAAGGGGTACTGTAGTCATGCCACCCGATCCCCGGATAACCTCGTCCTAATGCCTCAAAACACCCCAAAAAACGAGGGAGAACTATAAAGAACTATTATGTTGGTGGTGGTGGTGGTGGTGCATCTCCATTTTCCCCGACTGTCGAGAATTACCAGAAAATCGTAAGAATTTGATCCAAACTGGCAAGAAAATGGCTAGACAGTAGATAGACTATCTGTTATATTACACCCATCGAACGACGGCCCCTTAGACAGAAAGGCAGCACTCCAATGGCTCACAATCTCTTTGGTGAAAAGTTCTTTTCGCTCCGCCGCCCAGCCTGGCACGGTCTCGGCAAAGTGCTCGACCAAGAACTCACCGCCACCGCAGCGTTCGACCTGATCGGCGCGTACGACATCCGGTTCGAGGACTTGACCGCTGGCAAGCTGCCCACCGGCCACAAGGCCGTCATCCGCTCCGCCACCCCCGAAGACCCCCAGGAGCGCGTACTCTCCGTCGTCCCGAACGATTACGAGATCGTCACCCCTCGGCAGGTCGTCGAGGATTGGGACAAGATCGTCAAGCACCCCGTCGAGACGATCGGCGCTCTGGGCAAGGGCGAGACTCTGTTCCTGACCACCCGCCTCCCCAGCTACGAAGTCGTCGGCGACGAGGTCGAGAACTATATGATCCTCACCGACCCCATGACCGGCAATGATGCCATTTGGCTCTATATCTCTGGCGTCCGCGTCGTCTGCCAGAACACCGTCATCGCCTCCAAGGCAGCCGCCACCGAGCAGCACCGCATTTTGCACAACAGCCAGGCCCGCAATAATTTGCGCCTCTGGCTGGAGCACGTCTACACCAAGGCGATCGAGAATACCCAGAAGATCGCCGCCGCCTACCGCTCAATGGCCGTCACCCCCGCCGACGCCCAGGCCCGCGACCTCGTCCTCGAAATGGTCTACACCATGCCCAAGATGCCCCGCCGCGACGAGATGCCCGAGCCGATCTACATCAATCGGATCGCCAAGGCAGCCCAGGACCAGGAGCGCATCGTCCAGCGCCGCGACGGCGTCGCCGAACTCTTTGCTGGCAAAGGCATGGGAATGGACACCAAGGCAGCCCGTGGGACCGTGTGGGGGCTCTACAACGCCGTCGTCGAGATGGAAGACTACGGCGGCAAAGGCATCGGCACCCGCGCAGCCGCCGAGAGCGCCATCGTCGGCGACCGCGCCCGCACCAAAGCCGCCGCGTTCGACGCCTGTCTCGAACTCGTCCCCGTCACCCAGCGCCCCAAGTTCTAGGACGACGGTCGGACAATCGCCGGGGTGGTGGCGAACCACCACCCCACCACCCAGGAGCAGGCAGCATGGGAGAAAAGGAAACATGGCAGGAGCGGAAGGCGCGGGAGAAAGCCGAGGAGCGGATTGTCGCCACCACCCTCCCAGCCGTCGCCGACCTACTTGGCGCAACGATCGGGACCCGGGAGGGCGGAACCATTATGATCTACGCCCCCGACTATACCGTCTACTGCTACCACGACACGTGGAAAAGCCGCTTGCGGCTCTCTGGCAGTTTCGACCCAGACCTCCACCGCCACCGCATCCAGGGCGGCAGCCAGGCCGACCCCGTCTGTGCCATCAGCGTCGACGTCCATCGGCCAGCCAAAGACATCGCCCGCGACATCGAGCGGCGGCTTGCGCCACTCTACCGACAGTTGCACAAGACATTCACCGAGCGCAACGCCAGGTACGTCGCCGGAGAGACCGCCAAGCAGGACCAGGCCCAGCGCATTGTACACGCCGGCCGAGGCGAGCAAATCGGCGAGCGGGACCCCTGGCGACGGCACGACTTCTATCCCACCCGCTACGTCCTGATCGGCGGCGGCAGGTTCACCAATAGCCCCAGCGGCGAAGTCGAGATCACCGGCATCGACAAGCCATCTATTTCGATGAAGCTCTACAACCTGACGCCAGAATTGGCCGAGTATATCGCGTCGCTCCTCGGCGAGTGGGCCGAGGAATAACCCAGGAGCAGCCCCGATGGAGACGATCGTCAAGACATGCCCAGACTGTGGCCAGCCCTTAGAAATCAAGAAGAACCGCACCACCGGCCACGAATTTTTGGGGTGCTCTGGCTGGCGACCCGACGGCAGCGGCTGTAAATACACCGAGCCCCTACCCGAAGCGATCAAGCTCCGCCGCCAAGGCCAAAAAGGCATGTTCGACTAGAAAGAAAGGCAGCCCACCAATGGACGACACCACATTCAACCGAGGCCCAGCTCGCCGCCCCATGACCGTCGTCAGCGACCCGCTACTCCAATGGGCCACCGGCCTCCAAACCAGAGATCGCCGGATGTACGCCGGCTGGCTAGCCGAGTGCGGCAGGAACGCCGATTTTGATGGCGCGATGCAGCTCGCCGAGTTTCAGACCGTCACGATCAAGCACGGCAGCGGCAACTACGTCGAGCATTGGGCCGTCGAGACCGCGAACCTTTTTGTCATCGCCGAAGGCGTCCAGTCGATCGGCGAGATGAAGCAGTCCGCCGAGCGGTATGGCATCGCTTTTGGCTGGCGCACCCTCGGCAACGGTCGGCCGCAGTCCGTGCTACGCGCCCGCGTTCTACTCCGCGAACTCTTAGAGCTCGGATACACCGACCCGCTGCTCCTCTCCGTCAAGTCCACGCTCACCGGCGACATTTTGGCCGCTCTGCAGCGCCAGTATGAAGTACTCGACGCCGTCGACAAGATCCGAGCCATTGGAGGCAAAGGCCCGATCATGCCCCCGTTCTACGCGTGCAGCATTCCCATCGGGCCAGGCCCAGAGGTCAGCCGCGGCAGCGGTGGGCAGACCCGCGAGATCGCCCCACCCATCGCCGCGATCCCCCAGCCCGTCGACCGCGACCACGTTGTCGCCCATTGGATACGAAAGGAATGGCTCCCCCACATCGAAAACCGGCTCGACGATACTGTCCGGTGGTCCGTCCAGACATCCCAGATGATCGCCCAGGACACCGACCAGGGAGCAGCCGCCGACTACTAGCGCAACCGTCGGAGAACGACAACGGGCCGGCCACGTCCGCCGGCCCACCCACGAAGGAATCGATCATGTTTGCCCTACTGATCGCCATCGCCATCTTCACCACGCCCGCAGCGTCCGCCCAAGTCCGGATCACCTACGTGTCGACCGCCGAGGTGGACGGCACCCACCTTGTCACCTTCAACAACAACAAGGGGGCGCTCAGCGTCCACGGCAAGCCCAGCCCCGGCCCCATCGACAGCTTCGAGCAAACCGACTGCTGGCTATCCTGGTGCGGCGGCGCCACCTTTGTCCAGAACGACGTCACCTACACAGGAGAATGGATCTAGCCATGATCACCAGCGACCAGACCGAAAGCATTCTCGACAGCGACATCCGCGCCATTGGCCTTTGTATCGACGCTGGCTTGCTCGACGCCGCCCGCAAAGGCATCGCCGACGTCGATGCCCTCGTCGCCTTTTTGCCGCCACACGATCGCCACCACGCCGAGCTGGCAGCACTCAAAACACGCTACGACCTGATCGCCCAAGCCACCGGCCCGCGTGTAGAGCCGTAGGCCCTAGTTTCGAGGCCCACCCAATGAGCCAAGGCATGGAACGAATCCACTACTGGCGGCAGCGCATCCGCGACACCGCCCACCACCTCCAAGCCGCCTATGAGACCGAGCTACCCGTCGGCACCCTCGTCCGCTACGGCTACTCCGGCGGCCAGCAGCACGAGGTCGAGATCAAGCGGCATCTTGGAGGCAATCGCGTCCGCGTCCGCAGCACAGAGACCGGCGCGAACTTCGTCATCATTTACGACGTGATCGTCAACATCGTCAGGAAGCCCGAAAATGTTAGCCACCACTAGCATTTTAGAACACGAGGCCAAGGCGATCGCCGCTACCCCACCCGAACCACAGGCAGGGGTAGCGGTCACCTATCACTACCGTCACCCCCTCGTCAAGATCCAAGTCATCGAAGGCGCCCAAAGCGCCGCCTATGCGTTCACCAGCCACCAGCTCCGAGGCGGCGAAGAGTGGAAGCTCCTCGCCTGTTTCAGCCGGCCCGAGCGGCGCACCACCGTGATCCACCTGCTCCGCCGTCTTGATTTTCAGCCCGAAACCGCTATCATACACTGAGGTGTCACCCATGAACGCGACCAGACTATCCCAGATTGACGAAGCTATTCTCGGCGTCGTCCGCAAGGCCAGCGGCCCCGTCACAATCAAGAATATTATGTATCGCCTCCGGACTCAGCCCGAGTTAGCCGACGGTCGTTCCATGGCGAACGTCACCACCCGCGTCTACGACCTCCGACGCGACGGCCACTTGAAGCAGATCGGCGTTGGTCAGGACGCCCGGTACACCATGCCCGACATTGGCAAGCCAGCCACCGAGCAGGAGCGCCAGGTCGCCGAGGGGAAACGACGGACAGGTCGCCGCTACCCCACCACCACCCCGCAGCCCGACGAGCAGCCCCAGCAGCCACCGGCCGAGCAGCCCGCCACCGAATGGGTTGAACCCCAGCAGGTCCAGCCGATCACCTCCGTCGTCCTCGACGGTCGGAGAAATGAACCACCACCTGCTGGCGACCTCGCCGACCGCATCGCCGACAGCATCGGCAACACCGTCGCGATCACCGTCCGCAGCCTGATCAACGAGGCGATCGGCCAGGTCCGCGCCACCACCGCCATGCATTCCCACGAGATCGGCAAGCTGAACGAATTAGTCGACCGACAAGGCGCCCAGCTTGCCGAGAAGGATGCCACGATCGCCCAGCTCCGAGCCGAGATCGAGGAGCAGAGCCAGCTCTACAACGACCTCGACGCCAAGCACACCAGACTCAAGCAGAAGATCGCCGGCGACCTCGCCGACAGTTAAGGAATCATCCATGAGCGACGAGCGCTACGTCTGCTCCGCCTGCGCCGAGGAGGGAAACCCAGACCCCCAGCCGATCCAGAATTTCTACACCTGGATCGACCGGCGGTACAAAGAACCACGGCGATCGATCGTCTGCCGGCGGCACACCGACGAAATTAACATCGCACGGCAGCGGCGCCAGCTCGACCCCACCAGCCCTGACTACAATCAAACCTACCACGAAAACGTCAAGAAGTGGAAGCGGGACTATGCAGCGAGGAAGCTCAACCCATCCAGCCCAGACTACGACGAAGCGCTCCACGCCAGGCAGAAAGCCGCCAAGCTGGCGAGCAAGAAGAAGAACCGAGGATAAAAAACAAACTGGCCGAGGTGTTGCCCTAGACCTCGGCCAGTCCTGTCACCCCGAAAGGCAACCTACCATCGAACGACCCCATTAGTATACCTTCACTACTGACCTCCGTCAAGCAGCACAAGAGTCAAACATTCCTGACAGCACTATTAAAGATTCTTAATCTAAAAACGATTGCAGGTTGATGGTAGAAATGATATACTCCATGCTTGTTCGTGGTACATTTCTTGCACGGGCCAGCATCTTTTATTCGTCGCCCCGAGGCTGGCGGGGGTTCTTTGTCGACAGAGGGGTGTATGATCGTCGCTCGTACCGTTACGATGTTGTCTCTGGGGGGTAGCGCCATTGTCGACATGTGGGCTGTGCTCCACGCGCCCGACTACATCGGGATTGGGGCCGTGGTTGTGGCGAACCTCGTCGCCATTGCTATGCTTTGGTATGCCTCGAACAGAGCCAAGCGCAAGACCGCAGCGGCTTGGCTAAAAGCAGGCCCGACCCTCGACGTTATTCTCCGCGAATACGCCGCCCGGCGCGGATCCCCGCCAGATACGCGCTAACCACCTCTAGCACACTTGGATCGACCCGCGCATCATTTCGTAGCTCTCGAATTGTCGCCGCCAGGCCGTCTGGATCGTCTTTACTGATCTCGATGACCTGGCGGGTTTGTTCGTCTGTTGGGTGCAGCGATGCCGCTTGCTCCTCCTCCGACATCGCTATCCACGCCTCTGCCAGCGCTCGTGCCCCCTCCGCATTCATCCCCAGCACCCGATCCAGGTGCTCCCACGCTCCCCCCAGAAACATCACAATCGACCGCGCATTCTCCAAGTCCAGTCGCTCCGTCTCCCCGTTCTCCCACGCGATGTATGTTCGCCGCTTCATCCCCGCACCCTCCGCCACTTCTGGCTGGCTCAGATGCCGCGCCTGGCGCAGCGCATACACGTAGGCCCGAACTGGATCTGTCGATCGGGACTCTACTGCCATTGTCAACATACCTTTCTCCTGATGCCTACAATCCGCCGTTTTTGCTCCGACATCATATCATAGGATGCGACAAATTGCATCATGCAGATCTAAGCTATATCGACAGAAAACGGTGAAATACTAGCTCCCAGAGCCTCGCAAGAAACGCGCCACCGCCGGCGCGTTTTTGTTTTCCCACCACCATCTATACAGTTTTATGGTAGGACTGGCAGAATATGGCGAGAACTCGAAAATAATTATCAACAAATTGGTCGGAAAACAAGTTGAGAATACCAGTATCATGGTATATAATTACTACATTGAACAGGAAGTTGCACGCCAAAGGAAGACAATGACCCAGATCGACCACAAAGCCCGCGAGCTTGCCCGGCTCGCAGCCCGCACCGATCGGTACCACCAGGCCCAGCCAGAGCGCGAAGCCCTTCGCGACGACACCGCCTTCGCAAATTGGGAACTCCTGTTCCGCGAGGGCCGCTTCTCCAAGGCCCGGCAGCATTGGTTTGACGTCGTCGAGCCCGCCACCCGCCTACCGAACGACTAGGCCACAAGGAGCCGATCATGAACTACCAACTCGACAACATGGCCCACCCCGGTCTGATCATCGTCTCTGCCGAGGGCCACCAGACCTACGCCGCCGAGACCTGGGGGACCGCCGAACTCTTTGCCAAGCGGCTCACCTCCCAGCAGCCGATCCCTCTCCCCCAGACAAGCGAGAGCACCAAGCTCGACAACCTCTACGCCGCCGTCGATCGCGTTCTCACGCGGCTCGAGTTCGATCGGCTTGCCGATCAGCTAATCGCCGACCGGGAGCGCTTGGGGCTGCTGATTGAGGCGCAATTCGTCACCCTTCCCTAACGACACCACCACAGCGTCGAGCGAAGCCACACCGTGGCCGGCGCTCCCTTTTGTTATTCAAACGGAACACCGGAAAGGATTCGCCCATGAAATTCGGGATCAAGTTCGACACCACCAGCGAGGAGCGGCGCGACACCTTTTACGCCGCGCTGATCGCCGCCTTGAACGTCGCCATTGGACCAGGCGACAAAGCCGTGATCACCTTCGAGCACGAGCGCCCCACCTTTAGGGGCAAACGCAAAGTCGTCACCACCGTCGAATGGGAAGACGGCCAGGACCCGCCGACGTTCTACGATATCGGCATCTATGCCACCCAATACGACCTGTTTGCCCAGCCCAGCAGCGGCCGATCCACCGCTACCGTCGGCGAAGATACCACCACCACTGTCGACCAGGCCACCGGCGAGCTAGGCGACGACGGCGAAACCACCGACCAGCCCGACGGCGACGGCACTGGCGTCGGCGACATCACCCAGACCTGGACCGAGCCCACCGACGACGAGCAGCCCAAAGAAGCCCACGAGCAGGGGCTCGACATCTTCCGCCGCTATCTCGCCAAGCTCGACGCCCAGCTCTCCGGCCAAGCCGCCCCCGAGCAGGAGCAGCCCGAGGCCCAGCAGGTCGACGACCAGCCCGAGGCGACCGACCAGGACGGCGACGAGCGAAGCCACCAGGACGACGACGACGCCGACGACACCGCCCAGGCCGAGCAGGAATAGGAGCAACGGCGATGGCACACCGGCGCGGCCGACCGCAGTTGTACGACAGCAGCAGCGAGCACGCCTTGATCGAGCGCAATGCCCAGCTCGATGCGCTCGCCCAGCAGCTCGTCAGCGACTTCGATGCCATGCCCCCCAAGAAACGCGAGGAGACCGTCGCCTATGTGCGGCTGCTCCTCGACGAGGAGGGCCGAGATCACCTTCGACAGCGCCGCCGCGTGCCGTCGCCGCTCGCTTTTCTCGCTCACCATGTTTATGGCGTATGGGTTGACTGGATGCCCGCCCACCTCCAAGTCGCCCCACCGCCCACCGTCATCGAAACCATTGACGACCGCTGGTACAAAGCATTGGCCGAGGTGACCCAATGATCCGCCCGTTTGCAACCACCACCGACGACGACCTGCGGCTCCGAGCCGCAGCACTCAGGGGCGCCGCCTATCAATGTATGTGGTGCCACCACCCAAGGATCGACCCACTCGCGATCGAAGTCTACGCCAATGGCGGCGACCCGATCTTCCTCTGCTATCGCTGTTCGCTTGTCTATCGGCTCTGCTATTGGCTGCTCAGCCTCCCAGCACGTTGGACGCGGAGGACTCCATGACGATCGACGCGTACAACCGTGTTTGGGAGCATACCCCCGACCGGCGTGGGACGCGCAAGCTCGCACTCCTCGCACTCGCCAAGCACGCCGACGCCCTCGGCGTCTGTTGGCCCAGCGTCGAGACGATCGCCAAGCTGATCGGCGAGGAGCGAGATTATACCCGCAAGATTTTGCGCGAGGCCGAGGAGCATGGCGACGTTGTCCGACGGCCAGGCCAAGGGCGGGGCATCCCCACCGTCTACGGCATCGCCGTCGGGCTCGACACCGACCAGCGCCACAAGCTCGCCATCCTCGTCCAGCACACGATCGTCAAACGCGGGCAGCGCCTGATCGAACTCGATGGACACGTCGTTCCCTATACCCCGGGAGCCGAGGAGCAGCTATACAACGCCGAAAAAGGGGTACTACAGCCCCCCTTTTTGGACGACGAACCTGTGGAAAACTCTCGCGCCCAAAAGACGGCACCCGCTCCCACGTTCAGCCGGCCAGCTCGGCGACCCGCCCAGGAACCCGAGGCCATACGCTGGCTACGCGAGGACGAAGGCATCACCACCGCCGGCAATTTTGCCCACGCCGACCTGGATGCCCTCATCCTCGACTACAAGAACCGACGAGCCGAGAAGCAGCCCAAGGGCGCCATAGTCAAGTATTGGAACGAATACGGCACACCGACAAAGGAAAACTACTATGGACGACACAATGAAGAAGATCAGCCCGGCCGACCTGCCCAAGCCGCTCCGCAGCGCCGCCGGCGGCCAGTCCCCGGCGACCCCGACTACGATTATGGGCGACCATAAGCCCACCCGCACGCCGATCGAGAGCGTCACCACCACCGTAAAGAGCCGGCAGTTCGACCCCTGCCCCCTCGGCTACTGCGACGGTAGCGGATGGTACGCCGAGGCCGTCCCCTATGGGCACCCCAATTTTGGGAAGCCCCTCCCCTGCGCCTGCCGCCAGCAGGCCCAGGCCGAGAACGACCGGCAGCGGCGACGCCAGAAGCTCCAGCACCTCGCCGGCGAGATGGGCGGCGAGCTTATGGGCTGCCAGCTCGACAACTACGACATTGGCCGCGCTCGAGACGCACGCGCCCGCACCTCCATGCTCGCAGCCCTCGCCGCTTGCCGCGCCTACGCCGAAGCCCCGATCGGCTGGATCTATCTCTATGGGCCGACTGGCGTCGGGAAGTCCCACCTCGCCGCCGCCACCACCCGCGAGATCCTCCGCAGCTTCGACGTCACCGTCGCCTATGTCTCCGAGCCCCAGCTTATGAAATATATCCGTGAGGGGTGGGGGCAGAAAGGCGACGACAGCACCGACGCACGAATCCAGCTTCTGCAGGAAGTCGATCTCTTAATTCTCGACGACCTCGGCACCGAGCACCGAGGCAAGGCAGAGGCAGCATGGGCCGACGCCCAGATCCTCGCCTTGCTCATGCCCCGCTATCAGTTCGACCGGTGGACGATCATCACCTCCAATCTACCGATCGACCAGGTCGACGAGCCACGCATCCGGAGCCGAATCTTGGGGCGGACCAGCATCGACCACACCGGCCGCGAGCAGCGGATCCTAGTCGACAACAGCGACCAGCGCGACCAGAGGAGGAAGAAATGATCGGCAACATTTTGCGCGACGTCGCCGACCTCCACAAGGTCACTGTCGCCGAGATCCGAGGTGGGAGGCGCTTCAAGCACATTGTCGTCGCCAGGCACGCCGCGATCTGGGTAATCCGCCAGATCAACGAGCAAATGAGCGAGCAGGCAATCGCCGAGGCCGTCGGCTTGACCGACCACTCGACCGTCGTCTATGCCCTCCAAAAGCTCGACCAGCGCGTGGCCAAGGGCGACGCCTACGCCGCAAACCTTTGCGACATCGTCAGCCGCCACAGAGGCAAACAGCAATTCGTTCACACCGTCCGCCAGGCCCCTGCCGCTGGCTTGCCAAGCGCCGACCTTTGGGCCGTTTGGAATAACCACCTGCGCGGGACCGACTTTGTGGAGGCAGCATAGCTATGGCCTACACAAAAACACATCATACCAAAGCCGTCGAGTGCGACGTCAAGACCATGACCAAAGAGGAGATCGACGCCGCGATCGGTGAGTGGTACTTCCGCGTCGACCGTTTCGGCGACTGGCGTGGCTTTCACGAAGACGGGCGGCGAACCGCACTCAAAAGCGCCAAAGGCGAGTACACCGGCCTCCAGTTCGCCCAGAACGACGTGCTCAACGGTCGGATTGTCTGCCCAGATTGGCCGAACTGTATCCACTACGTCAACGGCGAGCCATCCGAGAGCATCGAATCCTGTGTCGTCGCCGGCCGGGAGCAGTGCGAGCGCCAAGCCCCCGGCCTCCGAAACAGCCACCGGCGGCAGTTCCGAGGACGAAAGGAGTACACCGAAGTATGAGCACCAAGCGAGCAGCCGATCAGCTGGGATACCCAGCATCCATACTATTGATCGACCGCGCCACCGATCGGCGCTACTACGCGATCGCCATCACCGCCGAGGAGCCTTGTGATCCAGACCACGTCGGCGCATGCTGCTACATCGGCCAGCACACCCGTCCCCGCTACCTCGTCGACGGCGTCGAGTGTCCAGACTTCGATCCCACGATCCCCGACGACCTCAGAAACGAGGGCTGGTTCTGGCATGGCGGGTGGCTAAGTTGGCCCCCAGAAGCCACCGCCCGCGTCGCTATCGGTATGCCCGTCGAAAGCCTCGACGAGGTATGGAAGAAAGCCCGAGCTGTCGCCAAGGTCCACGCCGACCACGAGGCCGCACGTCAGGCCGAGCAGGAGAAAGCCGCCCAGAAGAAACAGAAGAAACCCAAACCTGGCAAGCCAGCGGTCAAAGCCACCACCACGCCGACCGACCCGGCAGACCCCCGCAGCTATCCATGCCCGAGTTGCGGAGCCAAGCCAGGCAGCCCCTGCAAGCGGCCCAGCGGTCACACCGTTTTTGGTGGTGGATACCACGCCCCACGCCAGCACTCAGCGGCGCCACCAGCGCCAGCAGCGCCGCCCGCTGTGGTGGTGGTGGATCGTCCACCCGTCGAACAACTCGCAATGTGGTGATGCCGTGCGCTATCTGATCACCCTGCTCGACGTCGTCCTCGACGCCATCATAACGATCGCCGACGGACCCATCTGGAGGAGGCGGCATCTCGTCGACGCCACATTGTGGCGGCATCTCCCAGCCAGGCCCGCACCGCTCCCGATGGAGCCGCCGAACTGGCAGCCGCCCGCCATTATCCCGACCGTCGTCCTAGAACCTGACCCGCTTGCCCCCTGGCGAGCCTATATTGAAACGCTCGACATATGACACGCCGCCAGATCGAACGCTCCCATCACAAAGCCTTTGTGCAGTTCTTGAACGCCTCAATGGGCCAGCTCCCCGAGCTGCGCTTCATTAAGCACACCAAGAACGAGAGCGACGGCACAGGCCCCAAGGTCACCCGACGCAATCGGAAAACCGGCAAGCTGATCGAGATACCCCTCGACGTCATCCGAGGCGCAGAGATGGGCGTTCGCTCTGGCGTGTGGGACTTCGAGTATCTAGGCCCCAATCGCGTCGCACTCGATAACCGACCCGCCGGTCATTGGGCAGGCTTCGCCTTAGAGTTCAAAGCCCCCGGCGGGACCCTCGAACCCGAGCAAAAAGAGTGGCAGAAGCACTATCTCCGGAACATGTGGTACACCGCCATATTTACCAGCCACGTCGAAGCGGCCCTGTTCGCCGTTCGGTGGGTGGGCGGCGACCCGACCCGATTTCTATTCACCTAGGAGGATCACCCGATGTACACCACCACCACCACCGCCATCCCCGTCGTCCGGTTCGACCCACGCGCCGACGGGCTCCGCCGCTGGTTCGGCGAGCTTGAGGCCCCCATTATAGAGACCATTTGGGCGAACGGAACCGGGCCGATCACCGTCAAAAAAGTGCATCGCGCCCTCACGAACGATCGCGGCCACGTGCTCGCCTATACCACCGTCATGACCACAATGGCCCGACTTTGGGAGAAAGGCGTTCTGCAGCGCGACAATAGCAAAGGGCTCGCTTTTATCTACGCCCCCCGCTGCTCCCAGGTCGAATACGAGGAGATCCAGCTCGCCGGGATACTCGACTCCATCGGCCACGACGTCGTCGAAGAATTTCTCGGCATCGTCGTTGCACGCAAGAAAGCATCATGAAAGTAATCACCCTCACAGCACCTTGGTCCTGGCTTGCAGCGACCCGCTTGAAGCAGTGGGAAACCCGTAGCTGGCGCACCAGCTACCGCGGCTTGCTCGGCATCCATACTGCCCAGAGCCTCGCACCCGTCGGCGGGGAACAGGGGTTGATCGCCCTCTGTTCCCGCCCCTACTTTTACGAGGCAATGATCGTGATGGGGGTGCGCGACCCGCTCGCCGCCCCCAGAGGCTGCATTATCGCCGTCTGCAATCTCCGCGACATCCAGCCCGTCGAAATGGTCCGCGACCACATCGACCCAGCCGAGCGAGCATTCGGCGACTACACCGACGGACGGTTCGCCTGGCAGCTCGACGGCGCCGCCCAGCTCCGATTGCCGATCGTTGTCTCAGGCAAGCAGGGGCTATGGAACTGGGGCGACTATCCCTTTTCCATTCCCACCACACACAAAGAGGTCACCCATGTTCAAAGAAAACGACGACACCACCGCCAAGCCCTTGCCCACCCAGGCCGAGATCGCCCGCCAGCTCGCCGCAGGTGGTGAGGTCAAGCCAGCCGCCCGGTTTATGAAGACCGGCGCCAAGCCACGAACGGCAAGCCAGCAGCCCGCCTATAAGCTCCGGAAGAAGCTCGACGAGCTCGACCTCGGCATGCGTCATCCAGGCCTTAATAAAAAATGGCGACACAAGATCGCCAGCCCACGCGCCCCCCAGACGCCCGTCGGCAGAGGCCGGCGAGCCGCCGCCGCCAAGCCAGCCAAAGAGGAACAGGTCGACCAATGATCACCGACACCACACCACGCGACCAGGAGCAGCCCCAGCCGGGCCGGATCGTTACCCTAGATCCGGCAAATGGCGGCAGCCTCCAAGCTGTCGCCGCCATTTTGCTCCGCATCGCCCAGCGTACATTGGACGAGGACCGCCAAGCGGTAGTACAATCTCAGAACGACGCCGCCTAAAATCTACCGGAGAACGACACTATGCGATTGCCCGATCGCCCCTCCGATCGCGTCCTACGGATTGCGATCTACGTCCGAGCTAGCCGCGTATTCACCCACCGGCCAGGCATATCGATCCAGCAGCAAGAACAGGATTGCGTCAGCTTTGCCGAGCGCAGCGGCTGGATCGTCGTCGACATCTACCGCGACGTCTCCAAGTCCGCCTACAAAGACGACCTATCAAAGCGGCCAGCATTCCAGCAGATGCTACACGACGCCAAAGCGCGGAAATTCGACGCCGTCCTCGTCTACAAGCTCGACCGGTTCGCCCGTCGCGTCCTCGTCCAATACCAGGCCGCCGCCGAGCTGGAGCGTTACAAGGTCGAGATCGTCAGCGCCACCGAGCACATCGAGCGGCGCACCGCCGCCGGCAAGATGACATTCGGTATGCTCGCCGTCGCCGCCGAGACCTACAGCGCCCTACACGGCGAGCGGATGCGCGACACCCGCGAGGCAGAAGCACGGGCCGGAAAGCTCACCGGCCCGATCCCCTTCGGGCTACTCCGACGGGAGCGGAAAATCCACCACCACCCCGACCAAGCCCCGATCGTCCTCGATATCTTCAAGCGGAAGGACCACGGCTATACCCTCCAAACCATTGTCAGCCAGCTAACGATGGAGGGCAAGCAGATCGACGGGCGCAACTTCAAGGTCTACGATATCAAGCGCATGCTCCACAATCGCGCCTACATCGGCATCGTCACCTGCGGCGAACTCGAGTATCCGGCCAGCTTCGAGCCGATCGTCCCCCGCGACCTCTGGGATCGCGTCCACGCCCGCATGGCCAGGACCGTCGAGGGGCGAGCCGTTCGCAGCCATCGCAACGCCCACCCCCTCGGCAGCCTCGGCTACTGTGCCAATTGTGGCGGCAGACTCCACCACCAGCACGACCGTCGGCGGGACTATCGGTACTATTACTGCTCCGGTCGGCGCGACGGCAGCCATTGCAACGCCGGCTACAATCACACCGCCGTCATCGACCACCAGCTCGCCGCCATCGTCAAGCAACTCGGCACCACACCCGGCGATTGGTACGAGGAAGCGCTCGACCAGGCCCAAGCCGCCCAGACCGCCGCCCCTCGGCCCGACGTCGATCGCGGCCAGGTCGAAGACAAGCTCAGACGGCTAGCCAGAGCCTACGGCGACGGCGCCTACACTGAGGACGAATACCAGACCAAGCGCCGCCAGCTTCTCGCCTTGCTCGACAAGGCCCCCGAGCCGCCCCCGCCCGTCGATTTCGACGCGCTCGCCGAACGGCTCCGAGACATTGCCGCCCTGATCGACCGTGCAAACGACGAGGAGAAAGCCGCCCTCTACAGCCAGCTTTTCGCACAGGTGTACGCCAGGCCGACCAGCTTTTACACCGATGGGGCCATTGTGGCTATCCGCCCCACACGGTTTTTTGCAACACTATTGGTTAATATTGCAAGAAGTTGCACGGATAAGCAACGTGGGTGGATACGCATGTCCACCGGATCTGCAATCGCTGGGGCTATGTCCAGACCAAGGACCCCAACGCCACCGAGCTGGCTTTGCGCGCGCAGCTGCCGCCGGAGTACTGGATCCCGATCAACGGCCTGCTGGTCACGCTGGGCCAGAATATCTGCCACCCAACCTCGCCGCGATGTAGCGCCTGCCCGGTCGCGTCGCTGTGCGCGCGCGTGGGAGTGACGCGCAGCCGATGAGCGATCTGGCAATTGCCAGTCGTGGTAGCTCTGAATTTCATGAATATCCCAATTTCCCCATTGGATGATGTAGATCTCACCTTACACAGGCAGTGCTTATTCGGGAAGTTTGGAGGACTTCCAGCCCTCCAAGAACACTTCTTTTCTCCACAAGGCGCGGGCTACGCCCGCGCCTTGTGGAGAAAAGATATTTGGGGCGACTACGTCTTCCCAAATTCATATTTACATAAGGTGATTTAGATTTTCCAAATCCCTTATTGCTCGCGCTGCTCCCATTCGGCGGTTGGCCGGCCAAGCGCGCGCCACTGCGGCGCCAGCGGTATCACTCCGAGCTCGCGCAGCAGCCGGCGCGCCGCCAGCCCAAGAATCGCCGTGTATGTCGGGTAGGCGATCTCAAGCTCGGCCAGCTGTTCGACCCACATATCGGCGGCCATCCCCGCCGCGGCGACGTGCACGATCTCGACCGCCTGCTCGCCGACCACGTGCGCCCCAAGCAGCCGGTGGGTGTCGCGCGACACGATCAGCTTGCAGAAACCCTCCGCACGTCCATCGATCACTGCCCGGTCGATCTCGGCGTAGGGCACCGTCGCCACCACGGCGTCGTGGGCCGCGCGGGCTTGGGCTTCGGTCAGCCCGACGCCGCCATACTCAGGGTCGGTGAAGCCGCCATGCGGCACCAGCTCGTGTCGCTGGCGCTGGCCTGGCCCCAGCACGGCGTTCTCGGCGGCGGCGCGGGCCTCGTCGGTGGCGCTCTGCACTAGCATCATGCGCCCGGTGATATCGCCGGCCGCGAAGATGTGCGGCGCCGATGTCTGAAAGAAGTCGTCCACCGGAATAAAGCCGCGCTCGCTGTTCACGCCGGCGGCGGCGAGGCCGAGCGTGTCAGCATTGCCGACCCAGCCGACGGCCAGAATCACAGCCGCAGTCTCCAGTACATGCTCGGTTTCGCCAATCGCATAGCTCAGGCGCAGCCGGCCATCCGCCTGCCGATCGATGCGCTGCACGCCGCTAAGCCCAGTTAATACGCTGATCCCGCGCGCGTGAAATGCTCGTTCGAGCGCCTGCGAGGTCTGCTCATCTTCGGCCGGGAGGATCCGCGGCGCAATCTCGAACAGCGTCACCTGAGCGCCGAAAGCCGAAAAGATCGAGGCCAGCTGGCAGCCGGTGGCTGCCGCGCCGACAATCGCCACCGATTCAGGAAGGCTGCGCAACGCCCAGACATCGCTGTGAGTCAGGGCAAGCTCGGCGCCAGGAAACGCCAGCCGGCGAGCGTGGCCGCCGGCGCACAGGACGAACTGCTCGCCGCGCAGCTGCTGGCCGCCGGCCACTACAATCGTGTGTGGGTCCACAAACTGTGCCGGCCCGCCTTCGGCGAGCACTGTCACCTCGGCCGTGCGCAGATGATAGAGCAGCTGCTTCTTCTCGTGGACCGCGCCGATTATTGATTGGGTGTACCCCAGCAGCCGCGTGAAATCCACCTGCGGCGGGGCGTCGATCAGATGTTGGTCGGCCAGCTGCTGCGCATCACGCGCAAGCCGCGCGGCTCGCGCCAGCACTCGCGTCGGTAAACACCCGTCGTTGGTGCAGGTGCCGCCCATTGGGCCGCGCTCGACCAACGTCACCGTCGCGCCCAGCTCGCGCGCCCGCAGGGCCGCAGTTACGCCTGCCGGTCCTCCGCCGATCACGATGACTTGTGAGCTAGAAGGCATATTCTTTCTCGCAGTGTGATTCAATACATTCGGAGTTACGTGGCCGCTTTCTCAGCCGGAGGTTTGGGGGGACGAAGTCCCTCCAAAGTAAATTTTCCTGGCCGGTGGCGGCCACCAAGTGGCCGCCACCGGCCAGAATTGGGGTTGCGAGGGGCAGCCAGAGGGTGCCTGGCCCCTCGCGCTCCCGGCTTTTCAAACAGCCTCTTACGTAGCGCATGATCATAGCCTCTCCACGATCATCGGCAGCCCGCCGCGCGGCCGCAGTGTCACCAGCGCCTGTGGCGCGATGCTGTGGCCCGCAACGTGGCGCAGCCGAAAGCGCCGCGCCAGGGTCGCCAGGATCAGCTGTGCCTCGATCAGCGCCAGGCCCTTGCCGATGCACTGGCGCGGCCCGCCGCCGAATGGAAAGTAGGCGTAGTGCGGCCGTCCGGCCGAGCGCTCGGGCGTGAATCGCTCGGGATCGAAGCTGTCGGGGTTCTCCCAGTAGGCCGGGTGGCGGTGCATCACGTATGGGCTAATCAGCACAATCGCGCCGGCCGGGATATGGTAGCCGCAGATCTGGTCGTCGGCGATCGCCTGGCGGTTGGTGATCCACGCCGGCGGGTACAGACGCATGGCCTCGTCGATCACCATGCGCGCATACGGCAGCCGCGGCAGGTCGGCCGTGGCTGGCGCTCGTTCGCCCAGCGCGCCGGCTAGCTCGGCCCGCACGCGCTCGGCCGCGTCGGGGTGCGCGGCCAGCAAGTGCCAGACCCATGTCAGCGCCACGGCGGTCGTCTCGTGGCCGGCCACGAACAGCGTGATTGCCTCGTCGCGTAGCTGCCGGTCGCTCATTCCCGCGCCGGTCTCCTCATCGCGCACGCCGATCAGCAGCCCGAGCAGGTCGTCGCCGGCGGTGTCGCTGCGCCGCCGCGCCGCAATGATCTCGTAGATCGCGCGGTCGAGCGACGCGAGCGCGGCGCGGTGGCGCAGGTTGCGCGGCGTGGGCACGCGTGTCGGCGGGTAGAATGGCACGGCGAAGCGGTAGCCGATATCCTCGATCAGCGTCGTCACGGCCTGTGCTACGCCGGCATCGTACGCGGCCGGCGCGCCGAACAGCGCTCGCGATACGACCTCCAGGGTTAGGGCCGACATCTCGCTCAGGATGTCAAGCGGTCGGCCGCTGGCGGCGTGATCCTCCCAGCGATCGAGCATGGCCTGGGTCGCGCCGGTGATCATCGGGCCAAACGCGGCGACATGTTTGTGGTGAAATGTCGGCTGCATGAGGCGGCGCTGGCGCAGCCAGAACTCGCCCTCGCTCAAGAACAGACCATTGCCGGCCACGGGGCGCAGGATGCCCAGCGTCAGCGCGCCCTTGCCGTAGTTGCGATTGTTCTCCTGCAGAATGTGCGCGATTCCATCGGGGTGGTTGACCTGGTGCCAGGTCATGTGCGCCACCCGGTAGCGTGCGACATCCCCGTACTCCTGGGCCACGTGGCGCAGATAGCCCAGGCTGTCGTCCAGAAAGGCGGGCATGCTGCCGAGCAGCCAGTGGCCGCGCGGTCCCGGCGCGAGCTTGCTGCCAGCGGATGCGATCGGGCCGAGGCCAGCTGAGCGAGTCATAGCGGCGCTCCTGGTTTCAAACTGTTCTTGATTCTATATGCCGCGCATCGAACGGGATTATTATTTCAATCACGCCCCGCCGCCCATCCGCGTGGCGATAGGCGATGGTGATGATGATGGTGCCGGCGGGAAGGTTGGCCACGGTCACGATGGTGGGATTGGCGGGAATGGTGGTGGGAATGGTAACAATGGTGGTGGCGATGGTGGTGGCGGTGGTGGTGGCGATGCCGTAGGGGCGCAGCGCGCTGCGCCCCTACCACACACCGCATCGGCCGCACACATCACACCGCCAAATGTGACATCCGGATCATTGGGTGCGATTGTACGGTCATTCAAATCGGCGGCCACCCGCGCGATCAACATCCAACGGAATACGCCCTCCGCCTTGGTGTGGCAACGGAACTATTACGAACATATCGTCCGCGACGACGCCGACATAGATCGTATCCGGCGGTATATCGAGAGCAACCCAGCCAGATGGTGCGCTCGGTAACGGCGGGTTGGCCCCGTCCACATTTCGGCGCTGGCGATCACCCACCGTATCACGAAACATCCCGCGCGCCCAGCGCGCCTGCGACTACTGTAGCCTCGGGTCGACATCGATCTTGCTGCAATCGCCTCGGCGCGCTACTCTCCGTCGGGCGCGGGCTCATCGGTCCACATATAGCGATTCAGCAGCTCGATTAAAGGCTTGAGCGTTTCCGGGATGCTGCCCTGGAACGCCTCGACCGCATAAGCCCGGCGCGATGGCCGGCCGACGATCTCATACGCGAAGGCGTCGGGGTTCTGGCGCCCGGAGCTGCGGGCGAGCTTGGGCAGGTTGGCCTGCTCGAGCGCGCGCCGTAGCTCGGCCAGCTCAGCGTCGCCGAGGGTCCAGACTGTGCGCGGCCCGTGCTCGCCGTCGTCGTAGTTCACACGCCCATCGCGGTAGGTCACCACTTTACGTGAGCGAAACTTGAGCCCGCCGCTGCGTCGCATCGCCACCAGCGCGCCGCGCGGCAGCGTCAGCCGATCCGGCTGCGGGTCTTCGAGCGGGTTGGTAGGCGGGTCTGGCGGCTGGTTCACCTTCAGGCCGCTATCGTATGGGCCCGCGGGCAGCTCGCCAAGAATCTCGGAGAGCGGCGGGGGCGCCAGGTGTTTCTTTCTACGTGGGTTGCTCATTGTAGCTGCACCGTTTGGATCGTCCGCTCGAACTGCGCGCTGGCATCCGCGAAGGCCTCTTCGGGCGCGCTCAGCGTGACGTAATAGGTTCGATTGGTGCCAACCACGATATACTCGCGCGTCTGCACCACCACTGGCAGCGACGCGCGGCGCGGCTCATCGAGTGGCTGGACGACGTAGGCGTACTCGATTCGCGCGCCGCGCGCGCCGCCGACCGTCGCATCGGCGTTCGACAGGAAATGGTACCCGGTCAGCCCGCTGCGCTGCTCCACCCGCCGGTCGATCAGCGTCTGCAGCGTGGGTGGGTTGGCCGGGTCGAGCTCGCGGCTCTCGACCGTCATCGCCGTCTTGAAGGCCGAGTCGGTATATGGATTCTCGACTTTTAGCAGAACATCCTGGAGCGAGTCGGCGAAGCTCCAGGCGGCCGGGTAGCTCAGGCGAAACTGCGAATCTGGATCCTGAAATTGTGCGACTCGCCCTTCGATTGCCACGCGCAGCGCCAGGCCCAGCGCCAGCGCCACCAGCACGACGATCGCGACACCCAGATCCTTGGGCAGCATGCGCACGCGGTAGAGTCGCTCGCCCTGGTTTGGTCGCACCATATCGCCTCTCTTGAGTAGGCAGTCGGCGGGCGGCAGGAGGCGGTAAGCCGCTACAGCGCCATCTGCCTACTGCTAACTGCCTACTGCTCGCTGCCTACCGCCGACTGGGCCGCGGTAGAGTCGCTCGCCCTGGTTTGGTCGCACCATATCGCCTCTCTTGAGTAGGCAGTCGGCGGGCGGCAGGAGGCGGTAAGCCGCTACAGCGCCATCTGCCTACTGCCTAACTGCCTACTGCTCGCTGCCTACCGCCGACTGGGCCAGCGTTTCCTGCATCGCGCGGCGCATCAGCGCAAGCAGCAGCGCAAACACCGCCAGCGCCACCACGACTCCAAGCGCCAGCGATCGCCACGGGCTGACCGATAGCCCATCCGCGCTGATCTCGCTAAACAGCCAGCTAAACAGGCCGTTTAGCACTGCGGCGATGCACAGCCCCAGCGGCACCCACCAGGCTGGCTTGTGCTCGAACTTAGCCTCGGCCATGAAATAACCCAGCAGGCCGCTGAACGACGCCTGCGCCAGCGCGGTGGTCACCACCTGGATGACGCCCGGCCCCAGCGCGACGCCGCCATTGTCGAGGACATAGTTGAGATTGAGTAGCGTCGCCACGCCGAGCCCTGCGACAGTGCCATACACGATTCCATCCATCCGCTCGTCGAACTCGGCGGTGTTATACACCACCAGCCGCACGGCGGCGTAGGCGATCGCCTGCCATGTGAAGCCGACGATCAGGATCGACGACAGCAGCGACGAGAGCGTATCCGCCGGCGCCCAGGCGCGCACGTCGAACCACTCATTGATGATCCGCAGCCCGAGCGCATCGGTCAGCAGGAGTGCCAGCAAGAACACGGCCGCGATACGAGTCTTGGGCTCGGGCTCCAGCCGATCCTGGCGGTAGAAGAAGTACAGCCAGACCGCCGAGGGCACGATCGCCAGAACAACGCCGACCACCATCAGCATCGTCGCGTCGAGCGGCCCAAGCAGCCCGCCCAGAAAGGCCACGATCGCGCTGACGATCGCCACGCCGACGATCTGGACGATGCCTGTGCGCCAGAAGCTCGGGTTGGGCTTGTTGACCACCGCGTAGTGACGCTCGCAGTAGACTCGCTTGCCGACGATCTTATACGGCGGCGCGACCGGGTCGCCGCAGATACAGCACTTGAGTTGCTCTTCCATAGCACGACTTTCGTCTCTAGGTTAGAAGGTTAGCAGGTTGTAAAGTTGAAAGGTTGTCCGTTGCAACCGCTGGAGCCGCTGAAAAATCTATCGTCTTATGAGCACGTACCTTCAAACCTTCTAACATTCAAACCTTCCAACCCTATTTCGAACCCTCCAACGGTCTACCGGCTGCGCCGCAACGTCGCGTCGACCGGGAACGGGTTGGTTGCGTCGGCAGGGATCGGCACGCCGTCGTCGGCCACGATTGGCCGGAAGCCGCGGCCGATAATCACCACGCTATAGGTCTGGTTGATCGGCACCGCCACGTCGCTCTCATATCGGCCGTTTGCGTCGGTGGTGCCGGTAGCGATCACTTCGTCGCGGGTGATCCGGTCGTCTTCCACCGCCTGGGTGGCGCTGACCCCTGGCTTGAGCAGGAATATCTGTGCGCCCTCGACGCCTCGCCCGGTGTCGGCGTTCTCGATCGTTCCGGCGATAAACACGGTGTTGTTCGTCGTCGGCTGCGGGGCGGCTGGGCCGGCGCCGGTGGTACAGACTGTCAGCGAGACGTCGTCGACGAACATGCTGCTGACATTGCCGCGCGGGTTTTCGGCCGCAAAGACCAGCCGGAGCGTCTTGCCGCCAAGCCGCGAGATGTCGAACTGCTCCTGGCGCCATTGGTCGTCGGCCTGTGTCGAGGGCAGGACCTGGAGCTCGGCCACCACATCGCCATCGGCGTTGGCGAACACGGTGCTGAAGTTGGCCTCGCCGGCGAAAGCGCCCAGCAGGCCGGTTCGCTCCTCGTGCAGGTTGCGGTAGTAGCTGAGCCTGACGCTCGACGCGTTGGCCGGCAGGCGCACTTCCTGGAAGATGTACTGCAGCGGCTCCTGGTCGGTGCCGCCCAGCCAGGCGCTGCGGGAGCCGGTGCGCGGAAACTCGGTGTCGATCAGCTCGGCGCTCGATTCAGAGACCTGCTCCCAGCCGCCCTGCCCCTCGAACCCGCCGTTGACGATCAGCTCGTTGCAGCCGGCCGGCAGCGGCTGAGGCGGCGGCTGAGGCGGCGCAGGCGTGCCAGGCTGCTCGCTGCCGTCGCCGCTTGGCTCCGGGACGGTGTCCGCGCCGCCCAGGTTGATCCCGACCTGCGCGAAAGCCTGGCGTACTGCGTTGATCTCGGCCGCGCTATACAGATCCTGGGCTGCCTGAACCGTGGCCTGCGCAGCGCCGAAGAAGTCGACGTCGGGGGTAAGATATTGCGTCAGCGCGCGATAGTAGATCTGCTCGGTCTTCTCGTTGCCGATCGCCTGCGCCAGCAGATATGCGGCGTGGTTGGGAATACCGCTGTTAATATGCACGCCGCCGTTGTCGGCGCGCCGACTGTTCGGCAGACGCGCATACTCGCTGACGGTTGCGGGCTGGCCGACGCCGGCCAATGGGTCGCTCGGGTCGTACAGCCCATTCATATTTGGGTCTTCCAGGCTGCGCAAGAACGGCGCTGGAAACGGCGGGGATTTGACCACTTCCTCGCCCATGGTCCAGTTCTGGCGCTCGATCAGCGCGCCAAAGACATCGGAGTAGGATTCGTTCAGCGCGCCGGCCTGGCCCTCATAGATCAAGTTGGCGGTGTTCTCGGTGATGCCGTGGGTCAGCTCGTGCCCAACCACGTCCAGGCCATACGGCAGTGGCCGGAAGATCCGCCCGCCGTCGCCATAGATCATCTGCTGGTACTCGCCGATCCAGGCCGCGTTCTCGGCGTCCTCGGGGTCGCTGCCAAAGTGCACGGTCGAGACGATCGGCATGCCGCGCCCGTCGACGCTGTCGCGCTTGAAGGTATTCTGGTAGTAATCATAGACTGTGCCGGCCGCGTCGTGCGCGGCCTGCGCCACCGGGTCGCGCGAGCGCTCACCCTCGTCGATCAGCTGGCGGCCGGGGAGCTCGGTGCTATTCTCGGCCGTGAACGTCACGCGGCGCTTGGCATTATTCAGCTGGTCAAAGGCGTGGACGACGGTCGGGCGCATGGCATTGACGAAGTAGTGCCACTGGCCGAGCGGTGACTCGGTCATGATCGTAATATTCCAGGTCAGCCGGGCCTTGCCGGCTTGATCGACATACACCATCAGCTGAGTCTTGCCACGCCGCACCTCGGTGGTCACGCGCGCGCGCTCGGCCGCGTCGAGCTGGTTCTCCAGCAGGTCGCGCAGCGCGGCGCCCTCGGCCTGCTCGGCGCCGATCGCCGGCCGCGTCGGCACGTCGATGCCCGGCACGAAGTGCCCGTTCGCCGAGGCCACCTGGCCGCGCGGGTCGATATGCACGATCAGCTGCTTGCCGAAGACAGGGATGCCGTGGTAAACCTGGTCGAGCCGGACATGGGCGTAGTGTAATTGCTGATCGGGCTCGATCCGCAGCAGGCGCAGCTCGTCGGCGGCGCTTTTTAGCCCAAACAGTGTCCGGTTGTTGTCGAGGAAGCCGCGCGCGATCGCCTCCGGGTTGCCCTGCTCTGCGGCGGTCGGCGTGTAGGGCAGCCGCCCACCTTGGTCGCGCGGCGCCATGAACTCGACGGTGCGGCTGCGCTCATCCCAGCGCAGTAGCGGCGCGCCGGCGCGCTCAGCCGCCAGCGCATGCGCCGCGCCGCCGAGCGGGGCAGTGATCGCGCCGGCCGGCGCGCCGACTAGGCCGAGAACTAGTAGTGGCAGCAACCAGCGCCTGAGTTGATGGCTGTTCATGGATCGCCTCTAGCAGACAGGACGACCAACTGGACGGCATGAATCCAACGATTGTCACATTATATGGTGGATGTCACGCCCTCCTGGGGATGGCCCTATCATATAGCAAATCGCGTTCCGGCGCCAGTGCGCATATCATCAGCTGGTTTGCGTCACTGTGTAAGTTGTGTCATGATCGGGAATAGAGCACTAGTGAGTGAGAAATTGCAGTGTGGGATCAGTATATCCACCAACCTCACACTTGAAGATTCAGCCTGCCAATGAAAGAGCATAGCCATGAATAATGGCGATACGCTCGTTCCATCCACAGAAAAACAATCCTCCCTTCACATCACTGATCGGCGGGCCGCGCTGCTGGTGGCGGGGGTGGCTGTAGCGGCGGCGTTGGCGGCGCGGCTGACCTGGCCGTTCGATGGGCTGTATGGGCAGGATGCCTTTGCCTACGTTCGCTACGCGCGTGCGCTATGGCCCTGGCTGCTGCGCGGCGAGCCGCTGCCGATCTACCTGTGGCCGGCCGGCTACCCGCTGCTGGTCGCGCTGGCGCTGCCGCTGTTCGGCCACGTGGCGGCCGGGCAGGCGATCAGCATCGTGTCGCTTGCTGTCGCGGCCGCCTGCACCTTTCTGACTTGCCGTGAGCTGCTGCCCGATGCGCCCGGCGGCATCCTGGCCGCCTGGGTGGCCGGCCTGGCGGTGGCGCTCTCCGGCGATGCGCTGCGGGCCGCGCTGGTGGCCATGTCCGACGCACTGGCGCTGGCCTGCTGTGCGGCGGCAATCTGGGCGCTGGCGCGCTACACTCGCGCCGGGCGCGCGCGCTGGCTGGCCGTCTCTGCCGCCGCGCTGGGCTGGGCCACGATCACGCGCTGGGTGTGTGGGCTGCTGGCGCTGCCCATGGCGTTGTACATGTTGAGCGATTATTTGACGAAGGCCGAAGGACGAAGGACGAAGGACGAGTCGGGCGAACAAGCTGGCGAACAAGCTTTCGTCGTTCGTCTTCCGTCCCCTGTCTCGCACGCGGCGCTGGCCCTCGCGCTCGGCGCGGCGATCGTCGTGCCGCAGCTGCTGGCGAGCCAGGCCGATCCGGCCGCGCTCAGCCGCCACCAGTGGCTGGTGAGCTGGGATATCGCCAATGCCTGGCGCACTGAGTTCCTCACTGTCGATGGCGCGCAGCGCTATACGCTGCCGGTTGGGGTCTACTACCTGGCGCGTATGGCCTGGCCGAGCCTGCTGTTCCCGCCGCTGGCCCTGGCGGCCGTGCTGGGCGCGCTCTGGCTGGCGCGGCGCCAGTGGCCGGCGCTGGCGCTGCTGGTCGGCTGGCCGCTGGTTTTGTGGCTGTTTCTCTCGGGCATCCCATACCAGAACGCGCGCTTCGTCCTGCCGGCGCTGCCGGCGCTGGCGGCCCTGGCCGGGCTGGGCTTCGGCTGGGCCTATCAGTGGACACAGGAGGGCGGGCCAACGGCGAACCCGCTTTCGTCCGCCGTCCGAACGCGACGGTGGGTTCGGATTGCTCTGGTAGTGGCGCTGATGCTCTCGCTCACCGGCAGCTTGGCGCTAGGGCTGCGCAGCTATCGCGACTTGGTGATCTACAAAAACGAGCAGCTCGCGCTGGTCGAGTGGACGCGGGCGCGCCTACCCGATGGCGCCATACTGCTGACCTTCGGCGCAACCCTCACGCTGCAGCACTACACCGGCAACGATGTGCGCGAGCTGTACTACCTGGCCCCGGCAGATCTCGACGCGCTCAGGCGGCAGGGCCGGCCGGCCTATCTGCTGCTCGACGTCGGCAATATCGAGGCCCAATGGGTCGGGCTGCGGCCGTGGCAGAACTACCGCTATCTGTTGGAACAAGACCTGCTCGACAGCGTCGATCGGCGCGTGCCGTACACCCTATTTCGGATCAAGCCATAATGGCAGGAAAGTGCTCCTTTTCATCTGCATTTCATTTTCGCTTGTAGAGCGAAAATGAAATGCAAAAGAAGGAAAAGTACTGCTGCGAATCCGAACAAGTTGCACGCTGTAAGTCTTGTGAGCACATAACAAGGAGCGTACTTATGAACAAGCAATATCGCATTGGCATCATCGGCCTTGGGAATATGGGCAAGCGCTACTTTGACGTGCTGCGGGACAGCCAGCGATGGCAGCTTGAGTGGGTTTGCGACCGCAACCCGGAGCGGCTGCGCTGGGCCGAGCAGCACGTGCCCGGCCTGCGGACCACCACCAGCGCCGAGGCGTTGATCAGCGAGTCCTCGCTCGACGTGGTGGGGATTTTTACGCTTTCGGACAACCGGCCGCGCCTGCTGCGAGCGGCGCTGGCGGCCGGCAAGCACGTGATCGCCGAGAAGCCGCTGGCCGCGACGTTGAGCGAGGAATGGCAGCTGCTCGAGCAGATCGAGGCCGGCGATCGGCTGGTGACCGTCAACATGTTCAACCGCAGCGCCTGGTATCACCGAGCTATCCAGGAATTCATCGCGCGCGGCCAGATCGGCGACCTGGCGATCCTGCGCATCTCACACCAGACGCCGGGGCTGATGCCCAGCGAGGGCCACGCGCCGGAAGGCCCGCCGTTTCACGATTGCGGCATGCACTATGTGGATGTCGCGCGCTGGTACGCCGGCAGCGAGTATGATCGCTGGCACGCCCAGGGGCTGCGCATGTGGGGCTGGCCCGACCCGTGGTGGGTCACCGCCCACGGCTGCTTTCAGAACGGCGTGGTCTTCGAGATCACGCAGGGGTTTGTGTATGGCCAGATGGCACAGGCCAAGACCCAGCACTGTGGGCTGGAGGCGATCGGCACGCTGGGGCTGGTGCGCATGTCCCACGACTTTCGCGATGTGACAATCGACTATCACGGCGTGCAGACGACCGATCGGCAGGTTGGCCCCTACGGCGGCAAGAAGCTCGACGTGCTGTGTGAGAACTTTGCCCGCTCGCTCGACGCTGGCCGCAATCTCGATCTGCCGCTCCCGCGCGACAGCGTGATCGCCTCGCAAATAGCCCAGGATATGCTCGACTTCGCCACGCAAAACAGCCCGCCAAGCGTCGGCGCGCCCGAGCAGATTCAGCGGATCCTCGATCACCGCGAGCGGCTGCGGCGTGGTGCCGCTGAGACACATCCCTCGATAGTGATCTGAAGTGGCGCGTTTCGACGGCGAATCTGGTACAATAGCGCTGCGTCTCATCCACGTTCTTTGCCTTGGCCGATAGCAATCAGGTTGCGGCATTCCGAAATGAAATCGAGTATCTCTTGGTGTCCGCGTGTGGATACCACGAGATACACAACGTTAAGTCTGGTTGCGGGTGCTGGTCCAGGGTCGCTATACGACCCTGGATCAGCACCCGCAACTAGCAGAGTAGAAAAGAGGTCCAGATGGCCACAATCCATGGCTTCGAGCAGGTGCGTGAGCAGGCTATCCCCGAGCTGAATAGCACCGCGCGGCTGTATCGCCATGTCAAGACCGGCGCCGAGCTCCTGTCGCTGCTCAATGAAGACGAGAACAAGGTCTTCGGCATCAGCTTTCGCACGCCGCCGAGCGACTCGACCGGCGTTGCGCATATTCTGGAGCACTCGGTCCTGTGCGGCTCGCGTAAGTATCCAATCAAGGAGCCGTTCGTCGAGCTGATGAAGGGCTCGCTGAACACCTTCCTGAACGCCTTCACGTTTCCAGACAAGACCTGCTACCCGGTCGCCAGCCAGAACGTCCAGGATTTCTACAACCTGATCGACGTCTATCTGGACGCCGTATTTTTTCCGCGCATTACGCCACAGATCTTGGAGCAGGAGGGCTGGCACTACGAGCTAGAGGCCGTCGAACAGCCGCTGGCGTACAAGGGCGTGGTCTTCAACGAGATGAAGGGCGCCTACTCATCACCCGATAGCGTGCTCCACGAGCAGTCGCAGCAGTCGCTGTTTCCCGATAACACCTACGGTCTCGACTCGGGCGGCAGCCCCAAGCACATCCTCGACCTGACCTACGAGCAGTTCAAGTCGTTCCACCAGCGCTTCTATCACCCCTCCAACGCGCGGATCTTTTTCTACGGCGACGACGACCCGGACGATCGGCTGCGCATACTGGACGCGTATCTGAGCGAGTTCGAGCCGATCGCAGTCGAGTCGGCGGTGGCGCTCCAGCCGCGCTTCGATCAGCCCAAGCGGCTGGTGCGCAGCTACGCGGGTGGACAGGATGCTGGCGACGCCAAACAGGCGATGCTGACCGTCAACTGGATGCTCGACGAGGTCAGCGATATCGAGACCGACCTGGGCCTGGGTATTCTGTCGTACATCCTGCTCGGCACGCCGGCCTCGCCGCTGCGCAAGGCGCTGATCGACTCGGGCCTGGGCGAGGATGTCACCGGCGCCGGCCTGGTCGACTCGCTGCGCCAGATGATGTTCTCCACCGGCCTGAAAGGCATCGACGCCGACGACGCCGACGCGATCGAGGCGCTGATCCTCACGACGCTGCGCACGCTGGCGCGTGACGGCATCGACCCGCAGACGGTCGAAGCGGCGCTAAACACGGTCGAGTTCAGCCTGCGCGAGAACAACACCGGCTCATTCCCGCGCGGGATCGCCGTGATGCTGCGCGCGCTGAACACCTGGCTGTACGATCGCGACCCACTGGCGCCGCTCATGTTCGAAGCTCCGCTGGGGGCGATCAAAGATCGGCTAGCCACTGGCGAGCGCTATTTCGAGGATCTGATCGGCCGCTTCTTGCTGGCCAACCCGCACCGCACGACGCTCATCCTCCGGCCCGACCCCGAGCAGGCTACGCGCGAGGCCGACGAAGAGCGCATGCGGCTGGAGCGCGCCCGCGCCGCCATGAGCGAGGCCGACCTGGCGCTGGTGGTCGAGAATACCAGCGCGCTCAAGCTGGCCCAGCAGACGCCCGATTCGCCCGAGGCGCTGGCGACCATCCCGATGCTGACCCTCGACGACCTGGAGCGCACCAACAAGCATATCCCGCTGGCGATAACCGAGCTACACGGCGCCAGGGTGCTGTATCACGACCTGTTTACCAACGGCATTATCTACATGGATGTGGGTCTCGATCTGCATGCGCTGCCGGCCGACATGCTGCCATATATCGGGCTGTTCAGCCGCGCGCTGCTGGAGACAGGCGTGGGCGAGCAGGATTTCGTGCAGCTCTCGCAGCGGATCGGCCGGTCCACCGGCGGGATCTGGCCGCAGACCTTCACATCGGTGATTCGCGGCTCGCGGCACGGCGCAGCATGGCTGTTCCTGCGTGGCAAGGTCATGCCCGACAAGGCCGATGAGCTGCTGGCGATCTTGCGCGATGTGCTGACCGACGCGCGCCTGGATAACCAGGAGCGCTTTCGCCAGATGGTGCTGGAGGACAAGGCCGCGCAGGAGGCGCGCCTGATCCCGGGCGGGCATAGTGTCGTCAATATGCGGCTGCGCGCCAATTTCAACGAGGCCGATTGGGCGGCCGAGCAGATCGGCGGCGTGAGCTACCTGTTCTTCCTGCGCGCACTGGCCCAACAGATCGAGACCGACTGGGCATCGGTGCAGGCAACGCTCGAGCAGATCCGCCAGACGCTGCTCAACCGTGCCGCTATGCTGGTGAATGTGACCGCCGACGCGAAAGCCTGGGGCGATTTCCAGCCTCAGCTGGCCAATTTCCTGAGCGGGCTGCCGGTGGCGCCGGTGGCGCCGGCACGCTGGGTGGCCGAGCAGGGCCCACGCTTCGAGGGCCTGACCATCCCCGCGCAGGTCAACTATGTCGGCAAGGGCGCCGACCTATACAAGCTCGGCTACAAGCCCAGCGGCGCGGCATCGGTGATCTCGAAGTACCTGCGCACCACCTGGCTGTGGGAAAAGATCCGCGTGCAGGGCGGTGCCTACGGCGGCTTCTGCCTGTTCGATCATCGCTCGGGCGGCTTCACCTACCTGTCGTATCGCGACCCAAACCTGCTGGCGACGCTGGATGTCTACGATCAGACCGCCAAGTTTGTGCGCGAATCCGAGCTGAGCCAGGACGAGCTGACCAAGAGCATCATTGGCGCGATCGGCGAGGTCGACGCCTACCAGCTGCCGGATGCCAAGGGCTTTAGCTCGACGCTGCGCTACCTGGTGGGCGATACCGACGAGATCCGCCAGCGCATGCGTGAGGAGATCCTGGCCACCAGCGCGGCCGACTTCCACGCCTTCGCCGATGCGCTGGAGCAGGTGGTCGATCGCGGGCTGGTGGTGGTGCTTGGCTCGCAAGCATCGATCGACGCCGCCAACGCCGAGCGCTCGGGCTGGCTGGATGTTTCCAAGGTGCTCTAGCGTTGGGGAGTGGGCGTTGGGGATTGGGGATTGAGGACTAGGGAAACAGCTCCCAGTCCCTCCTCCCCAATCCCCAGTCCCATATGTCTGACAGCTGGTTTCAGAGGGCGTTCCACCATGCCGTTCTCGAAGATCTTCCGCCTGGGCTTGATCCACGTCGCGGTCGCGATCACCCTAGTGCCGATCAACAGCACGCTGAATCGAGTGATGATCAGCGAGCTGGGCCTTGCGGCTACGCTGGTAGCTGTGCTGGTGTCGCTGCCATACCTCTTTTCGCCGATCCAGATCTGGATCGGCGGATACTCCGATCGGCATCCGCTGCTGGGCTATCGGCGCACGCCCTACATCGCGCTGGGGCTGCTGCTGTGCGCCGGCGGTGCGGCCCTGGCGCCGACGGCCGCGTTTATGATGGGCGGCGAGGGTGGGCCTACGCCACAGAGCTTGCTGATGGGCCTGGCGGCGTTTGGTGCCTGGGGTATGGGTTTCAACTTCGCGACCGTCTCGTACCTTTCGCTGGCGACCGATATGGCCGGCGAAGAGCACCGCGCGCGTACCGTCGGCGTCATGTGGTTCATGCTGATCGTCAGCGTGATCGTCACGGCCATCTTGGCTGGTCGCGCGCTGCGGCCGTATAGCGTCGAGGCGCTGTACCGCGTGTTCTACGTGATCTGTGGTGTGGCGCTGGCTTGCGGGTTTGTCGGCCTGCTGGGCCTGGAACGGCGTGGCGCTGATCTAGCGGGCGGCGCGGTCGAGCGCCAATCGTTCCCTCAAATGCTGCGTCTGATCGGCGCGAACTCTCAGGCGCGGCTGTTCTTCATCTATCTGGTGGTGCTGCTGATTGCTCTGCTTGGCCAGGATCTGCTGTTGGAGCCATACGCCGCCGATGTTTTTGGCGTGCCGGTGGCGCGCACGACTGAGTACACGGCGATCTGGGGTAGCGCGCTGCTGACGGCGCTGCTGCTGGCAGCCCCGATCACTCGCCGCGCCGGCAAAGCACGAGCGGCGGCGATCGGCGGCATGGTGGCGGCCGCTGGTCTGCTGCTGATCGCGCTGAGCGGGGTGCTGCAAACTCGCGCGCTGCTGATGGCCGCGCTGGTGATCTTTGGGCTCGGCAGCGGCCTGTCGACCGCCACCAACCTGGCGCTGATGCTCGACATGACTCTGGCTGGCAAGGTTGGCGCGTTTATTGGCGCCTGGGGCATGGCCGATGCGCTGGCCCGGCTGTGCGGGGCGCTCCTCAGCGGCGCGGTGCGCGATGGCGTCGACATGCTGACCGGCAACCTCGCGGCCGGCTATATCAGCGTATTTTTGCTCGAGGCACTGGCGCTGCTGGTTTCGCTGCTGCTGCTCAAGCGCATCAGCGTGGCGCGCTTCCGCGAGGGCGATCTGCCGCCGGCGATCGAGCTGGCGGGGTATGTAGATTCGTAAGAACCGAGAACCAAGAACCGAGAACCGCCGTATGACATGTGGTTCTCGGTCCTTGGTTCTCGGTTCTTACGTTGTTTCTCATCTACACTTTATCTTTGGCTCACCTGGACTTTAGCTGGCGGCTGGATAATCACATAGCGATGTCGGGCACGGAGCAAGCTGCGGTGCAAAGTGTACGACAGGGCGACCTTTCTCCCTCCTTATATGAGCCAGGTGGGTCGGGCAGCCCGCCTGGCTTGTATATTTCTACCTGGCGACGAGCCACCGATGGGAAGAGACAAGGCGGTAACCGCTATGACGCGCGGCCGACACGTAGCCTTGTCAGATGATCATAGATCGTAGCTTCTGCGACAACGGTGAATCGAGAAAGGTTGCTTTCAAAACAGGATCCTCAAGCTGCGCCGCAAGTGTTTCAACGAGGCTCAACGCCAGAGCAATGCTGGCGCTGGCTTGCACAGCGTCGCCAGCCTCAATGCACGCGCGTCCAAGATCACCCAATGCCCGTGCTTGATCGTACGGGCGGCCGAGTGCCTGCCATTGGGCGGCGGCACGCTGCAAATACTCCACCGCTCGGAGCGCATCCCGTTCACCAAGACTCACCAAGCCGCGACCCTCGCTCAATGCAGCCGCAGTTACTGGGCTGCCGAGCTGTGCATGCGCACGCTCAAGCTGAGCAAAGCTGACGCTCAGCTCCATACGCATGTCCGGGCTGCGGCTGGCGAACCAGCGGCAGACCGCAAGGTGCGGTATGGTGGGATGCAGGAAGTCCGGTTGCTGATCCATCAACACAAGGAATTGACGTGCAGCCACCGTCGCCTCAACCTCCAAACCGAGCGTCCCCAAGGCGCGCACGTATTGGGCAAGATGCGGTCCAGTGGTATGTATTTCAGCGCTACCTTCCACTTTGGGCTGCGTTTGCTCCAATACCTCGCGCGCTGCCTCGCCCTGGCCCAGATCGTTGTGGATCCAGGCGAACATATTGCTCGCAACCACCTCCACCCATACGATCGAATGGGCCTGACCGATCCATTGCTGGAGCTCCTCGCGGCACACCAGGGCGCTCTGCCAGTGTCCGGTCAGCCAATCCAGCCTGGTGAGCAGAATCAACGACATACCCGCCCACAGCGGTATTTGCATGCGCACGGCATAGGTTTGCAATTCCTCACATACCGTTCGCGCCTCGGCATACAGGCCTGATTCGGTCAAGGCGGATCCAAGATTGACGGCAGCGCGACACGCCTCATAGGCAAGGTTCAGCTCGATCCCGCGCCGCCAGCCGCGTCGCAACATCGCCAGGCCGCGCTCCGCATCGCCGGTGGAAACGTAGGCATACCCCATGGAGATGAGCGTGTGGAGCGTCACGTGCTCGGCTTCGAGGCGCTCGGCTATGGCGAGCGCCCGCTGCCCCCAACTGATCGCCTCGTGGTAGGCCGAAGCCAGCATGTGCAGCTGCGCGATCGAACTAATCGCCCAGGCCAATTCAATGCTTTCCGGCTCTCCCTCCAGCAGCACCAGCGCGCGATGGTAATAGTGCATCGCCCGCTCGCGATCGCCTTGCTCCCAGTACATGCGGCCGATCAAGCGCTGGAGCGCAGCCACGCCCTCCCAGTCGCCGAGCGACTCGCATAATGCGTGGCAGTCTTCCGCTATTGCGAAGGCATCTTGGAGGTTGCCTTTGACCCACTGGCACTCACTGAGGTTACGCAGGAGTCCAACGCGCCCAGCTTGGTCGACGGCAGGCCAGTGTTTGAGTGCCGCCTGATAGTAGTGGATCGCCGAATCCAATGCTGCCGCATGCATCGCCTGGTTGGCTGCGTGTTGCAGGTATACCGCTGCTTGTTCTGGGAGGCGCGCCGCTTCAAAATGGCGTGCTAACTGTACGGCGTTCTGTTCGGCCTGCTGGCCGAGTAGACGTTCGAGCGCGCGGCCGACAGTTTCGTGAACATAGGCCTGCTCTACTTCGTCCAGCCGATTGTAGATATACTGTTGAATCAGGATATGCTCAAAGCGGTAGCGCGAAAGCCGGGTCGATCCGTCGCGTTTGATGCCAACAGCGCGCACCAGCCGATGCGTTTTGTCAAGATCGCGGCTGAGGCGGCGAATCACCTCGCTTTCCTCCAGATGGAGAACCTGCGCCACGAGTTCGGCAGTGAACTCTTCCCCCTCCACACTTGCAATCTGGAGTATTTCCTGTAACGGCGGATCAAGCCGGCTGAGCCGTTGGCTGATCGCGCCTTCGACCTGCATCGGAATAGTCTTCCAATCAAGCCGACCCTGCTGGATCCAGCGCGCCTGCGCGTCCTTCACCAGATTGCCGCGCTCCTGTAGGTGGCGCAGGAGCTCAAGCGTAAACAGCGGATGACCCCATGTACGTCGGTACAACGCGTCGCGAAACTCTTTGTCAAGCTGGTTCGCTTCGCTATCGATCAACCCCTCGACGAGTGCCTGCCCTTCCGCCTGACTCAGATCCCGCACGATGCCGCCCCAGTCGCGTTGGAATTCGTTGACCACCCGCTCAAGCGGATGCCGCTCAACATTCCAGCCAAGCATCACTTCCGTCGGGCGGTATGTTCCGACGATCAGCACGCGATGCCCCTTGAGCCGCCGCCCAAGATGAAACAGAAGGTCGATCGAGCTACGATCCGCCCACTGGAGATCATCCAACACTAAGAGCAACGGCACCCGCCGCGACACATCCTGCAGGACACGCGCATATTGTTCAAACAAGTTCTGCTGCTGCATACCGCTATCTGCGCGAATCGCCTTGTTCTCCACCAACGCTTGCAGTTCGGTGAGCCAGGCTGTCCCCTCCGGCGCAGCGATGGCAGCTCGCTCGAGCAATGGACGAGTTGGAAGCAATGTATCGAACAAATCGCGGCCAACTTCGAGCAGCGCTTGGATGGTCAGCGGCAGCGTATGCCATAAACGGTCAGCCTGGTTATACGATAGCGTGCCTGCGGCAGTTCGCGCTTCGACATCTCCAGTCAGCAATTCCAAAATGTCGCGAAAGGGGAGGTACGGGTCGCCCCTGCCGGTGTAGGCATTACAGGTGCCGCCAGCGACGATCAGCTGCGGGTGGGTCAGTTGCGCCTGGCGTGCAAACGCCTGTATAAGCGCGGTCTTGCCCTGGCCGGCTTCGCCAACCACAAAGACCACGCGGTGCTGTCGCTCCAATGCCGCGTCGAGCATACCGCCGAGCCACTCCAGTTCCTGTTGCCGAGCTACGAACAGTGGGCTCTCGGCCCCTGAATATTGTCTATCGCTATGCTCGTCGCGGTGCTGAACTGCAGCTTGGGAAAGTGACAGCGCACCCGCTTCAGCTTGCCGTGAGTGGTGCGCGGGTGTAGGTCCGGCAGAACGCGACGCGACGGCTGCCGCCATTGGATGTTGGCCAATCTCAAGCTGATCGATGGCCAGCTCGGCGCGGGCCGCTTGGAGGAATGCTCCTCGCTCACTCGCCGCAATCTGCAGCAGATCTGCCAGACGCTCGGCCAACTGCTTGGAGGGTCGGCGCTCGTCGGTTTCAAGCTTCTTGATCGTACCCAAGGCACAACCAACGCGATGTGCTAACTCGCTCTGGGTCAGGTCGAGTGCCTTGCGCCGCCGCCTCAGCCAGTAACCGAATGAGCTCGTCTGCTCCATGTGATGTGCTCCATGATGTTTTTGCTGGGGTCGTTTTTGTCGACCTTTTTGGGGTCGAAGTTCCCCCCACGAACCGGTTCATCAGTGGTGTAATACCATTGCTACGGATTGAGTTGCCACTATCATTCTTGAAATGTAAGGAGTCTAACTGATGTCGACCACACAATCAACTGTTGATTTCACCGCAGTGAAGAGCCGCCAGCACGCTGCCTGGTCGTCGGGTGATTACGCCGTCATTGGCACGACCCTCTCGATTACCGGCGAGCTGCTCTGCGAAGCTGTGGATCTTCGTGCCGGCCAGCGGGTGCTTGACGTCGCGGCTGGGAATGGAAACGCGACCCTGGCCGCCGCTCGGCGCTGGGCTGAGGTCACCTCGACTGACTATGTTCCTGCGTTGCTCGAGCGTGGGCGCGCCAGAGCCGAAGCCGATCGCCTGCCCGTCACCTTCCAAGTGGCCGATGCCGAGGACTTGCCGTTTGCTGATAGTTCGTTCGACATCGTGCTGTCGGCGCTCGGCGTGATGTTTACCCCCGATCAGGAGCAGGCGGCAGCGGAACTCTTGCGTGTTTGCCGTTCCGGCGGAAAGATCGGCTTAGTCAACTGGACGCCGGAAGGCTTTATCGGCCAAATGTTCCGCACGATCGGCAAGCATGTTCCACCGCCTGCCGGCGTCAAGCCGCCATCACTATGGGGTACCGAGCAGCGGCTACGCGAGCTTCTTGGTAATGGCATCTCGGAACTCATTGTTCACAAGCGCATATTTGTGTTCCGCTACCGCTCGGCAGAGCACTTGCTGGACGTGTTCCGCACCTATTACGGCCCGATGCTCAAGGCTTTCGCGGCGCTTGATGCCGATGGGCAGGCCGGGCTGGAGCGTGACCTGATCGAACTGCTCAATCGCTTGAATACCGGTGGAACCGCGACCTTGACCGTGCCGAGCGAGTATCTCGAGGTCGTTGCCATCCGCCGGTAATCCACTGTTCGAAACCTCGATTTACGTGGTTGTGTCACCAAAGGAATGCATACGATGATACACACCGATCTCCACACCTTGCGTCTCTTCAGCCGCGATACACGGCAGAAACAGCCCAGCACCGATACGATGGGACCCCAGCTCTACTATTGGGCACAGGCCGCCTTATCCTGCGGCGTCGGTCGCACCGCCGAAGCCCGCGCGTACATCAGAAACGTGCTGCAGTTCTCCGATTCGCGCGGAGACCCGGCAACAACCATGTGGCTGGTTCCCTGTGTGGCCTACATCCTCGTAGAGACTGATCCAGCCAAAGCGATCGAGTTGCTCGCTTGGGTCTACACCTACCCTGATACGGCCTTGCACTGGGCGCGCCAATGGCCGCTGCTCGACCGTCTGCAAGGCCAGCTGCAAGCGGCGCTGGATGGTGAAATGTATCGCATACACTGGGAGATCGGGCAGAAGCGCACGCTGAGCAGCATCATGACCGAGCTCCACCAGGCGCTTCGTGTGGCGCCCGCTGCCAGCGCGGAGGCAGCGCGAGGGCCGCTCCTGACTGCACGTGAGCAGGAGATTCTCGGCCTGATCGCCGCCGGCATGACCAACCCACAGATCGCCGCGCAGCTGGTGATCGGTTCAGGAACCGTGAAAACCCACACGCTCAATATCTACCGCAAGCTGGAGGTCGCCAACCGCACACAGGCGATTGTCCGCGCGCAGGAATTCGGCATACTGCACACCTGATCGTACGATCTCCAAAACGTAGAGAACTGCAATCTGCGGCTCGGTGTGTGACATGAAACATGAGGCATCCCGAAGTTAATCTGAGGGCGCCTGGTGACGAAAGGTAGGCTTGCCAGAGCCAACTGAGTGCCGAAGGCAAGCGGTAGAGCGGAGCTGCGACCGCGCGGCTCCGCTTTCTTGTTTGGTGGCACCACGCGCGTAAGAGCCAGTTCCGCAGCTCCTCCCACTCACTCGCCAGCAGACTGAGCAAGAATGCATAGATCAGTGTCACCATTAGCAACAGCTTCTCGCGTCGCTCCCACATCCACACTCTTGGGCTTTCCATCGCTGATTCGCTCTTCGAGTAGCGCCAGGCACATTCGATCTGCCAGCGTCGTCCATATGCAAACACCATCGCCCAAGTGTCCTCTATGGTTCAGCTTGATGCCCTGTACGCGCCACCAGCCTTACCGGCTGTGCCGCCAAACCTTCCAAAAGCGATAGCTCTATCTCACACGACTTACGCGGTGGGGGTTTGGGGGCGGCGGAGCCGCCCCCGAAAACTCCTCTTTGCCGCTATCGGCCACATTCGTGGCCGATAACGGCCAAAAAGATATGATCTTGGAGGGCTAGCGCCCTCCAAACCTCCCGCTGAAAACGCGACCGCGTAACTCGTGTATCTCATAAGAGTCTGGTATACTGGGCCATCGTTCGCACCAGCGCTGATGCAGTGCGAGTGTCGGTCGCCGACCTAGCAGAGTGGGCGGACATGGGCAAGCTCATCTTTCAAACTGCCAGATCATTTCTGTTCGGTGCGCTCACGCTTGGAGTGACCCTGTTTGTACCTGCGTGGACGCTCGACTATTGGCAGGCGTGGCTTTTCATCCTCGTCTTTATGATATCGTCGACTGCAAATAGGCTGTATCTTGCGATACGCGACCCGCAGCTGCTCGAGCGCCGCAGAAAGGGCGGGCCGGCCGGCGAGCAGAGCAAGACGCAAAAAGTGATCATCTCTGCTGCGGTTGTCGCAGACACGCTGGTATTAGTTTTTTGTGCGCTGGATCATCGTTTCGGGTGGTCGGCGCTGCCGCCGTTTGTGTCGCTGATTGGCGATGCGCTGGTGGTGCTTGGTTTCCTGCTCGACTTTTTTGTATTCAAAGAAAATAGCTATGGGGCTTCGACCGTACAGGTATTTGAAGGACACAAAGTTATATCAACAGGCCCGTATGCGGTGGTACGGCATCCGATGTACGTGGGGTTGCTTTTCATGGGGATTGGCGCGCCGCTGGCGCTCGGCTCCTGGTGGGGTCTGGTAGTGTTTGCGCTAACTACGCCGATACTGGTCTGGCGGATTCTCGATGAGGAGCAACTCCTAAGAAACGATTTGCCCGGGTATCGAGAGTATACGCAGAAGGTGCGATATCGCCTCGTGCCGTATCTTTGGTAAAGCCAGCTGCGGACGGCCCCGACGGCCCTATCCACCTCCTCAAAAAAGCTTCAGAAATGTTGTGGGCAAGTACACGTTGCACGGTGGGGTTGCTGGGGGCGGCGAAGCTCGCCTCGCAATTTATCTTGTTGTGGCGCGGCCGGGTACCCTCTGGGTTTGTCCTTCACACTCCCCATTTCAGACGTTTTCCAAGCAAAGCGCAGCCCTATGCGGCGCCAATCCAGACCTGACGCCCTGTCTCGTGCTCCCAGCGCTCCAGCGCCTCTTGAACCCGTGAGCGGTAGCCTGCGGCGCAGCCTGGCTGAAACTGCAGATATATGCCCCTGCCGCCCGCCGCAAACCACGCGCCGAGCGGTAGCCCGTCGCCATCTGCCAGCTCAAAGCGCCAGATGATCTCGGCGGCATTCCGCAACGCCACAGGCTCAGCTGTCGATGTCCAGGGCAACACCAAGAAGCAACGTGGGCTCACCCGGATATAGCCGTGGCTCGACTCGGCCGACTGATACATGGCCACCCGATCGAGATAGCCCGGTTGAAAGGGCAGCGCCTCGCGCCATTGCGCGAGCATATCAGCCGACGGCGGCGCATCTTCGCAGTATATGTAGATATCGAAAATGGTTGTGGGGTTGCATCTGATCGCAGCGCTAAGAAATGGCGCGTGGGCGGCTAGGTCTTCTCCCATGATCACCACATCGACATGTGCGGCCAGCTGGCGCATCGTTAGCGAATCAACCGCCAGCCCTGAGTCGAGCAGCCAGAGCTGCTCTATGCAGCCTGGCGCATCGGCCGCGAATCGATCTGCGCGCCGCGCAAGCGCGTCGCGCCTCGGCTCCGGCATGCCCTCCACGGCGTCGGGCGGTACGTTCGCGCCGATCTTCAGCTCGCGTCGTAGGCGCCGCAGATCGGCATAGCTCAGCCGATCGGTCCCCCGGATGTAGTAGGGCGGGCGATCCTGAAAACTCAGCCCGTACTGCCGGGCCTGCTGCCGCACCGCCGTGCCCGGCAGCACCTGCAGGGTGAAGACATCGTATGAGCCCAATTCTTCGCTCTGGATGAAGTCGAGCGTTTCTGCGATTCCCGCTTCGTCGTCGGCAGGCAGCCCGAGGATCACATCCAGATACACCTCAATATCGTGCGCATAGAGTCGGCGGGTTCCGGCCGCCCACTTGCGCAGGTCGGTGCGCCGCAGGCTGGCTTTCAAAGCGGCGAGATTGGCGGTTTGTAGCCCGACTTCCACATAGCGCACGTTGGCGTGGTCGAGCGCGCCGACGACCTCATCGGTCAGGTGCTCGCCGCGCAGCTCGGCGTAAAAGGTGATCTGACGATCCGCGTTGAGATCTTCCAGAGCGCGCATCAGCGGCCAGAACAGCGGAACCAGGTTCAGATTCGCCTCGACAAAATGAACCCGCCGTATCCCTTGTTCCCGTCCCCACCTGATTTCCGACAGAACGCGCTCCAGTCCGAAGTAGCGATTGCCCAGCTTGCTGCCCATATTCCTGCCGTACAGACAAAAACTACAGGAATATGGACACCAGCGGGAGACCTCAACCATCATCATCCCGTCAGTAGGCAGGTCGAGATATTCGGCAAGATACGGCGATGGGATAGCCGAGAGGTCGTTCAGCGCCGCTCGCTCGGGGGTGAAGATCAGCTCGCCGTCGGCGTCGCGGAAGGCCAAACCCGAGATTGGGTATTGGGTATTGGGTATTGGGAGCTGTTTATCCCAATCTCCAATCGCCAATCGCCAATCGCACCAGGATTGCAATAGCTCAGCAAACGTCTGCTCGCCCTCGCCGATCACTGCCACGTCCACGGCCGGATGCTCCAGCACCCACGCATTGTCTTTCTGCACCTCCGGCCCGCCCACGACAGCGCGCAGTTCGGGCAGGTAGTCCTTTACACGCCGGACAACATCAATACTGCGCTCGCTGTTCCAGGTGTAGAGCGATACGCCCAGCACATCCGGCCGCCGCGCAACAATTTCGTCGACGAGCAGGGCGTCGCCGGCAGCGTCGGCCAGATCGCGCGGCAGGATCTCGATCTCGGCAAACTCGCTCAGGCCCTGCGCATAGGCGTAGGCTTTGAGATACCCGGCCGCCAGCGGCGTGTTCAGGGGCGGATTGTTCGGCACCGGCAGCTGCATCAGCAGCACGCTCAGCTTTGCGCGGTTGTTTGATGAATCGTGCATATCTGGTACATTATACCCCGCTTCGCCCTCGCACGGAGCCCAGGAGTCCCGAGAGCATGTTGAGAGTGGAGAAACTGTCTGAACAGGGGAGTGTGAGGGGCCGGGTACCCACACCCAGAGGGTACCCGGTGCCCCTCACGAATCTTCTTGTCTGGGCGCCATCTTGCGGCAGAGCCGCAAGATGGCGCCCCAGGGAAAACGTCTCGGGGCTTACAGCCCCCGAACCCCTGTTTCTGAAGCTTTCCAGACAGCTTCTGAGGCAGCATGAGGAAAGCAATTATCTATGCTAGCGAAACCCATACCCTTCTCCAAACAGCAGATCGAGAGTATCGCCGCCAGCTACCCGACGCCGTTCTATATCTACGACGAGCGCGCCATCCGCGCTAGCGCCCGGTCGCTGCGGCAGGCGTTCGGCTGGGCCGGCGGCTTCAAAGAGTACTTCGCCGTCAAGGCGCTGCCGAACCCATTCATCCTGAAGCTCCTGCACGCCGAAGGGCTCGGCGCCGACTGCAGCTCGCTGCCCGAGCTACTCTTAGCCGAGCGAGCCGGCATCGGCGGCGACGAGATCATGTTTTCGTCGAACGACACGCCGGCCGGCGAGTTTCGCCTGGCCCGCCGGCTCGGCGCGATCATCAACCTGGACGATATCTCGCACCTGGCCTACCTGGAGCAGCACGCCGGCCTGCCGGATCTGCTATGCTTTCGCTACAACCCTGGCCCGTTGCGCCCTGGCAACAGCATCATCGGCCATCCCGAGCAGGCCAAGTTCGGCCTGACCCGCGAGCAGCTCTTCGAGGCCTATGCTCTCGCCCGCGCGCGTGGCGTGCGCCGCTTCGGCCTGCACGCCATGGTCGCCTCGAACGAGCTCGACCCGCACTACTTTGTGGAGACCGCGGCGATGCTGTTCGACCTGGTTGGCGAAATTGTGGAAACGTTGGGGATAACTTGTGAATTTGTGAATATCGGCGGCGGGGTTGGCATCCCCTACCGCCTGGATCAGCAGCCAGTCAATCTGGCGGTTGTCTCAGCCGGGATCGAGCAGGCCTACCGCGCCAAGATCGTCGAGCGCGGGCTAGGGCCGCTGAAGCTGTTTCTGGAGTGCGGGAGGGTCATCACCGGGCCGTATGGCTACCTGATATCGCGCGCGCGGCATATCAAGCGCACCTACAAGCAGTTCGTCGGCATGGACGCCTGCATGGCCGACCTGATGCGGCCGGGCATGTACGGCGCCTACCACCATATCACCGTGCTGGGCAAGGAACAAGGCGCGGAGGAGGAGCTCTACGACGTGACCGGCTCGCTCTGCGAGAACAACGACAAGTTCGCGATCGACCGGCCGCTGCCGCCGATCGAGGTGGGCGACCTGCTGGCCTTCCACGACGCCGGCGCGCACGGCCAGGCGATGGGCTTCAACTACAACGGCAAGCTGCGCCCAGCCGAGCTGCTGCTGCGCGCGAGCGGCGAGGTGGCGCTGATCCGCCGCGCCGAGACGATCGAGGACTATTTCGCTACGCTGCCTCTGGAAGGGCTGGCGGAGTTTCGAATGTAGGCATGTTTCACTGTTACTTTACAATTCGGTGGGGCTTGGGGCGGGCGAAGCCCGCCCCAAAAAACACTGGCTTGTGCCGCGCTCATAGCGCGGCACAAAAGAATGTGATCTCCGAGGGCTTGCGCCCTCCAAAACCTTCCAAGTTCGTAAAGCTGAAACAAGCTATGTTTAATTCGTAAATAGCAGATAGGAGTTACGCACTTGCGTTGTTCCGCGTCCAAAAGCCACGCTTTTAGCCTGCGGCAGCATGGTACTTAACCATCTCTTGTGTGCGTTTTTTCCGCGCTACGCGCGGAAAAAACGCACACAATAAAAAAGCAAGTACCGCTCTGCCGAAGGCTCAGCACGCCAACTGCGCAAGTCCTAAGCAGAATTATTAGCGCCCGCGCAGCACGAATAGCCGCCAAAAGATAAACAGCACGCCGGCGCTACCGGAGATCCCACCGAGGAAGTAGAACAGCGCCGCGCGCACGCGGTTCGAGCGCGTCAGCGCCTGCTCGTCGCGGTAGCTGATCAAGAACTTCTTGGCCGGCGCGCTCGGGTGGCGCTGGATGATCGGCTGGCCCTGGCGCTCGCCCAGGTAGCCCAGCACGTACACTTGCCGGCCCAGCGGCAGCGCCTTCTCCTCGCGCCGCGTGCGCCGCTCGCTATCGCCAAAGCTCGACGTCACTACCTCGTAGCGCGAGTCGATCGGCTGCAGATCCAGCTCGGCGTTGATTGGGTCGACAAGCACGCGGCCGCTGGCATCGCGCACCCAGAACATCGGCGCGCGCTGGTCGTCGAACTCGGCGCCGCCAGTGCGGTAGACCAGGTCGCTGGTGGCGGCGCGCTTGTCGAACATGCCTGGCCGGCCCCATTCCTCCCATGTCAGCGTGTTGCTGTAAGCGACGCACGCCTGCTCGCTCAGCGGCCCGCTCAGCGCGGAGTCACACTCGATCACTCCGGCGACCTCGCAGGCCTGGCCGTAAGCGCCGTTGTTGCGATGGATCGCCAGGATATCGCCGGCGCTCGAGGTCGGCGTATCCATGATCGCCAGCAGCCGGTCTTCGCCGCGCAGGGCCGCCGCCACACAGATCGCGGCTACAATCAGCAGTAGACCGCCGGCGCACAGTAAAACGATATCGAGGGTTGTCATTGCGCTGGCTCCTATCGAATGTCACATGCCAGAAGGCAATTTCATACGCCTTCTCTCAACATGGTCGATTCGGATCAGCGCGATGTCAATGACGATTCGTCGTCGAAATCTTTACGCGACGTGAGCAAATCCTCGATCCCTTTAGCGGTCGGCGCGACAGTTGAGCGCTACCGCCCCCACGCCACGCCCGAGTCGGCGTCGAGCGCCATGCCCTGCGTGATCTGGCGCGGCTGGCCGATCTGAAACGCGCCGTCGGTGCCCGGCTGCAGGTCGAGCACCCATAGGTCGAAGCTGTTGCCGCCCGGCCCGATGGCCAGAAAGGCCAGCTGTGTGCCGTCAGGCGAAAAGGCCGGCGCGCGCGCGCTGCCCAGGCTCGTCAGCTGGACGGCTGGTCCGGCGGTTGCTGCGCTTGCCTGCCCTGAGGCATCCTCGGGGTCCGCCAAAGGCGTCGAAGGGCCGCTCACCGGCATGGCATACACATCGGTGCGGTTGCCGGCGCGCGCGGCAAAAGCCAGCCAGCGGCCATCGGGCGCGAAGGCCGGGTCGTAGCTCTGCGCAGGCGCGCCGGGCAGCGCGGCGGCGCCGCCGTCGGCGGTGGTGTAGCGGTAGATTGTGGGCGCGCCCTCGCCGGCCGGCGCGTACGCAAAGGTGATCGATTGCCCGTCGGGCGCGTAGGCCAGCCGCCCAACATGGCCGCTGTTATCGGCGTACAGCTGTGTCCGGCCGCCGCCTGCGGTCGCCGGCGTAGTGAACAACGAGATCCGGAACTCGGCTGCCGGCTGGCCACTCGGTGGGCCGGCCTGCGAGGCGAAGGCGATCGACTGGCCATCGGGCGACCAGACCGGGTAGAACGCCCATATGCTGGCGTAGATCCGCTCGTAGCTATACACCGAGCTGCCCGGCCCGTCTTCCGTCAGTCGCAGCGGCTCGCCGTTTTCGGCCGGCATCACCAGCAGATCGCTGAAGCTGGTGTCGCGCTGGATGTAGGCGATCCGCTGGCCATCCGGCGACCATGACGGCTGGTACGCGTTGCCGCTGGTGGTCAGCTGGCGGCCGGCGTCGGCCTGCCACAGCCACAGGTTGCCGCCCTGGACAAACAGCAGTCTTCCCGGCAGGGCTTCCCCCTGCGCCGCGACCGTGGGCGCTGGCCCGGCTGGTCGCGCGGTCGGCTCAGTAGGGAGTGGGCCGAGCGCGGGCGTTGGCGTGGCCGTCGCCGCCGACGAGGCGCAGCCGGCAAGCACAAAGAGCAAGCACGCCCACAGCCACACGCTGCCGCCAGGATGCCGCGCCGCCCTGGTTTGGGGAGAAAAATGCCGACGTGGGTGCATCGTTTACAGCATCCGTCGAATGGTTGAGCCGTTTTACTGTGTACCGGCTCCTGCCGACTGCTCGCCTCTATAGTGTGTCAGTTGCGTTGCGTATCGCTATTTGATACGAGTTACGCGGTCGCGTTTTCAGCGGGAGGTTTGGAGGGGCATCGCCCTCCAAGATCATTTCTTTTTGGCCGATAGCGGCTAAAAGAGGAGTTTTCTGGGGCGGCTCCGCCGCCCCCAAACCCTCACCGCATAAGTCGTGTATTTGACTGATGCGTGATACGTGATGGCGCTCACGGATTGCGCATCATGTAACGCCGGAATGGCTACGATCGTAACAAACGACCCACTAGTGCCGCTCGACCTGCTCGCGCTCGGCTGGCGGGGTGCGCGTGGCCGGCGCACGGCTCGGCCGCAGCCGCAGCCGCAGCCCAAGCCAGCTCAGCAGGCGCCGCCAGACATAACGTGGCGGCTTGACCTCGGGCCGTAGCAGATCCTCGGGCAGCGTGGCCGGCAGCAGCGCCTGTAGCGCGCCGGGAACCGCCGCAAAAGTCATCGGCGTTTGCCCGATATGGTCGCCGTCGACCTGAACCGGCAGCGGGCGCCGGGCCGCGATCGTGATCTCGCGCGCGCGGTGGTATTCGATCTCTGGGTCGAGATTATAGCGCCGTGTAAACACCGACAGCGCGCGAAATGGCGCTTCCCATAGGCTGTTGCCCTTGATGATGCACACGTCCAGCAGCCCGTCGTCGAGGCTGGCGCGCGAGGTGATCTTCACCACGCCGCCGTACAGCTGGCTGTTGCCCAGCACAATCATGAGCACCCGCCCGCGCACCGTCCGGCCGTCCAGCGTGATCCGCGCCGGTGTTCCGCGGAACCGGCCGGCCAAGTTAGCCGCGCGCATCAGGTAGGCCAGGGCTCCGAAGCGCCGCTTCTCGTCCGCGCGCACCTCGGCGGTCACCGCAGCGTCGAAGCCGACCCCGCACATCAGCAGGAAATAGCGGTCACCGGCGCGCCCCAGGTCGATCGTGCGGATCTGGGCGCTGAGCAGCGCCTCGGCCGCCGCGCGGGGCTGCAGCGGTAATCCCAGCTCGCGTACCCACACGTTCACGGTGCCGATCGGCAGTGCGGCCAGCGCCGTCCGAGTGCCCGCTAGGCCGTTGATCACTTCGTTGACAGTGCCATCGCCGCCGGCTGCCACCACCAGGTCATAGCCCTGCCTGGCCGCCTCGCGAGCGATGCGTGTGCCGTCGCCCGGCCCGGCGGTTGGGTGGAGATCGACCTGCCAGCCATGCTCGCGCCAGACATCCCGCGCAGCTTGGATATCCTGCTCAGCAGCACCAGCCTGGCCCGCGCCAGGGTTGAAAACGATCAGCGCACGAATAGAATCTTGGGCGGTTTGTTGCATGGCGCAGAGTATAACATAGGCTACGGGTTAAGGGTTAGGAGGTTAAGGGCTAAGGGTTAAGATCGTTGTGATCAATGAATATCAATGATTCTAAGCGCCTGTTTGAAAAGGTATCACAGGCAGGGGTTCGGGTCGCAGACCCCCGAGGAAAACTCTTTCTGGTGCGCCACTTGGCGGTAACACCGCCAAGTGGCGCACCAGAAATAAATATATAGTACGTGAGGGGCGACGCCCCTCACTCTCCCCTTTTCAATCAGGGTCTAACCCCTAATATGTCCTCCATGTCCGCCCATCCTGGGCGATCAGGGCATCGGCGGCGTCTGGTCCCCACGATCCGGGCCAGTACGGCGCCGGCTTGGGCGCGTGGCCGGCGGCCCAGCCCTCCATAATCGGCGTGACCAGCGCCCAGGCTGCCTCGACTTCGTCGCGCCGGATGAACAGTGTCGCGTCGCCCAGAATGGCATCCAGCAGCAGCCGCTCGTAGGCTTCCGGCGCGGCTGCTCCGAAGCCCTCGCCATAGTGAAACCCCAGATCGACCGGCTGGAGCCGGATGGCCGAGCCGGGCGGCTTGAGGCCGATCCGCAGCGAGATCCCCTCGTTCGGCTGGATTCGCAGCGCCAGCACATTTGGCTCCATTGTTTCTCCCGGGCCGCTGTGGTCGGCGCGCGCTGTGTGCGCAAACAGGGTCAGCGGTGGCTGCTTGAATGTGATCGCCACCTCGGTCAGCCGCTCGGGCAGCGCCTTGCCGGTGCGCAGGTAGAACGGCACGCCCGACCAGCGCCAGTTGTCGATCGCCAGCTTCAGCGCCACGTATGTCTCGGTAGTCGAGCTCGGCGCGACGCCCTTTTCGCTGCGGTAATCCGTATACTGCCCGCGCACGGTGTATGCGCCGGCCTCCTCGGCCGCGATCGTGCGAATGGCTTGCAGCGCCTTGACCTTCTCGTTGCGCACGGCGTTGGCGGTAAAGGCCGCCGGCGGCTCCATTGCCGTTAGCGCCAGCACCTGCAGCATGTGGTTCTGGATCATGTCGCGGATCGCGCCGGCGCTGTCGTAGTAGCCGCCGCGGCCCTCCACGCCGATCTTTTCCGCCACCAGGATCTGAACATGATCGATATAGCGACGGTTCCAGAGCGGCTCGAAGATGCTGTTGCCGAGCCGAAAGGTCAGGATATTTTGAACCGTCTCCTTGCCCAGGTAGTGATCGATCCGGTACACCTGGCTCTCGTCGAACACGCCCAGCACGTGCGCGTTGAGCGCTTGTGCGCTGGCCAAGTCGCGCCCGAACGGCTTCTCGATGATGATGCGGGTCCAGCCGGCGCCCTCATGATGGCTTGGCGGCGGGCCGTTCAGGCCGGCCACGCCCAGCCGCGCCACGATCGTTGGGTAGGACTCCGGCGGCGTAGCTAGGTAGAATAGGCGGTTGCCCGTGCCCGGCGCGGAGCCGCGCGCCTGGTCCAGCTCGTCCAGCAGTGCGCGTAGCCCCGCGTAGCCCGCTGGATCGTCGAAATCGGACTGGTGGTAGCGCATATGCGCGGCAAACGCATCCCATGTCGGCGCATCGATCGGCGTGCGCGAGTGCTCGGCCACGCCGGCGCGCATCTCGTCGCGAAACTGCTCGTCGCTCTTCGGGCGGCGCGCAAACCCGACCAGGGCCACGTCATCCGGCAGCAGCCCATCGTGGCGCAGATTGTAGAACGCCGGCACCAGCTTGCGCTGGGTCAGGTCGCCCGAGGCGCCGAAGATCACCACTGTGCACGGCTCAGCCGTGCGCGCCGGCTGCGCGGAGGCGGGGATGGGCATACGACAGCTCCCTTCTGACAGTTCGAAGTTAAGAGTTCAAAATACGCTGCATTGCTGTGCACAATTTTGAACTCTTAACATTGAACTCTTAACTCGCTACTCGGCTTTCTTCACTGCATGCCCGCCAAATCCCTTGCGCATGGCGGCCAGTACCTTGGCGGCGAACGACTCGGGCTGGCGTGAGTGGAAACGCTCGAATAGCGAGAGCGTGATCACCGGCGCGGGCACATCCAGGTCGATCGCTGCCTGGATCGTCCAGCGCCCCTCGCCGCTATCTTCCACGTAGCCCTTCAGGCTCGACAGATCGGGGTCCTCGCGCAGCGCCGTCTCAGTCAGGTCCAGCAGCCACGAGCGCACCACGCTGCCGTAGCGCCAAGCCGACGCGATCGCATGCAGGTTCAGCTTGAAGTCCTGCTTGGCCTTCATGATCTCGAAGCCCTCGGCGTAGGCCTGCATCATGCCGTACTCGATGCCGTTGTGGACCATCTTGACGAAATGGCCGCTGCCGACCGGGCCGCAGTGGACATAGCCGTCCTTTGGCGCCAGCGTCAGAAAGGCCGGCTCCAGGCGCTTCACAAGCTCCTGCTCGCCGCCGACCATGATGCAGAAGCCGTTCTCCAAGCCCCAGATGCCGCCTGAAGTGCCCTGGTCGATATAGTTCAGCCCGTGCTGCTTGAGCATCTCCGCGCGGCGGATATCGTCGTTGAAGTTGGTGTTGCCGCCGTCGATGATCGTGTCGCCCTTCTCCAGCAGCGGGATCAGGGTCTGGATCATCTGCTCGGTCACGGCGCCGGCCGGTAACATGATCCACACCGCGCGCGGCGCCGCCAGCTTGCTCACCAGCTCCTCGATACTGTATGCCGGGTCGGCGCCCTTGCCGGCCAGCTCATCGATCGGTCCGCGGCTGCGGTTGTTCGCTACCACGCGATGTCCGTTGCGCAGCCAGCGCTCGGCCATGCCTGCGCCCATGCGTCCGAGTCCGGTAATGCCGATGTCCATGATTGCGCTCCTTTTTGTATACGGGCTGTGGGTATGGCCGATTATAAACCGACAGTGCGGGGATGGCGAATGCCGTTCGTGATGCGCATTCGAAGCGCCATCAGGCTATGCAGGTTCAGTCTTGGGGAATGTCGAAGTATTACACTAGCTACGCGCGTGCTTCTCCAAATCACTCACCTTACGCAAAGAGGGGCTTGGGGAGACAACGTCTCCCCAAATATCCTTTCTTGGAGAGCTTGCAGCCCTCCAAACCTCCCGCATAAGCGCTGAGGGCGTAAGGTGAGAACATCAATCTGCATCTGGCATTTCGGCTGGAAGAGCGATACACAACACCATCAGTATCTGGCTTTTCTGCGCTCGCAGAGCGCAGAAAAGCCAGATACTGAAAAAGTAAAAGTACCATGCTGCCGGACATCCCGAGCTCGTCGAGGGCAGGCAAAAAGGATAGCGCCAGCGCCCTATATTGTCAGCCCATGCGATGCCGCGCCGAGCAGTGCGCTCTTGGGGTTGAGGATCACATGTACTGGCATCTCTGCCATCAGGTCGCGAAAGCGCCCCTTGCGGCGGAAGGCCTCCAGAAACGCCGGCTCTTGCAGTGGCCCCAGCAGCCGTGGCGGGATGCCGCCGCCGAGGTATACTCCCGCGGTGGCGAATACCTTTAGCGCCAGGTTGCCGGCCTCGGTCCCAAGGATGGAGATAAACGTCGCGAGCGTGGTGCTGGTTAGCTCGCAGCTCTGGGTCTTGCCTGTCGCTGAGTCCATGATCACCGGGGTTGGGTCGGCGGTGTCGGCCAGCGCCTCGGCCAGCCATGCTGGCTCCTCGGCGTAGCCGCTCTGCTTGAGGTAATAGTAGATATTTGGGATGCCCAGGCCCGAGCAGACTCGCTCGAAGCTGACATGACCATGGCCAAGCTGGGTGCGCATATAGCTCAGCAGGCCGTCCTCCAGCTCGTTGGATGGCGCAAACGAGGCGTGGCCGCCTTCGGAAGCGTGTGCGCGGTAGTGGTCGCTGTCCCAGGTCAGAAACGCCTCGCCCAGCCCGGTGCCGGGTGCGATCACGGCGATGTTGCCATGCTGCACCGGAGCTCCGGCGTTCAGTGTCTGGATGTCGTCTGGCTCGAGGATCGGAATCGCATAGGCGATCGACTCCAGGTCGTTCAGCAGCCGCGCGGCTCGCCAGCCAAAGCTCTCGGTCAGGCTCGCTTCGCTCATCAGCCAGGGCAGGTTGGTTACCTGCGCGGTGCCGGCCACCACCGGGCCCGCCACGCCAAAGCAGGCTCGATCGACAGGCAGGCTGTTATGCGATAGGAACTCGCGCACGATCGCCTCCAGTCGGCCGTAGCGACTGCTCGGGAATGTCGCCTCGACGAGCGGGGCATGTGGCCCGGCCTCGGCCGAAAACACCGCTAGCACGGTCTTTGTTCCGCCAATGTCGCCGGCAAGCAACATAAGTCGCCTCCTACTGAGCTGCGCATTGCTTTGGCATAATTTGGTAGGGTGAGGGGCGGCCGGGTGCCCTCTAGGCGACGCCTCACAGCCCAACCGCTGGGGAGTTCTGGAGAGGCCCGAGTACCCTCTGAGTGCGCCCTCCAGACCTCCCCAGAAAGAAATATTCCGTGCCCTGTGCACGGATCAGTAAAGATGCTAGGGCGAGTATACCACAGCACGATAGGATGCCCCATCGGGCTCGCACAGCGTGCTATACTAAACATGGCGTTTTAGTTATCACTCAATCTGTTCGGCGAAAACGATGTCACACGATCGACCGCAAACCGCCGCTGATCTGCAGGACGTCGAGCTGCTTGCCGAGCTCGATCGCTTGCGCGCCCGTATCGTCGAGCTGGAATACGAGCGCGATGTCGCGCGGTTGCGCGGCGAAACCCGCCAGGATCTGCTGCAGCATGTGAGCGATGCGGTGATCGTGATCGACATGCACTTTTGTATCCAGAGCTGGAACCGTGCGGCCGAGCTGATCTATGGCTGGCCGGCCGAGGAGGTGCTGGGAAAGATCATCGCCGATGTTATCCCGCCGCGCTACCTGGACGACTCCGACGCAGACGCGTCCTTGCGCGCGCTGCAGCAAGCGGGCATCTGGCGCGGCGATGTGGCGCACCCGCACCGTGGTGGCCACGAGATCCTGATCGATTCGATCGTTCAGCTTCTGCATGATCCCTACGGCCGGCCGATCGGGATGATCGGCATCAATCGTGATATCACGCGGCGTAGGCAGCTCGAGGATCAGAGCGCTCAATTGCTGGCGCGCGAGCAGGCCGCCCATGCCGCCGCCGAGATGGCGCGCCGGCGCCTTGCGTTGCTCTCGGAAGTCACCGACCAGCTGTCGATGTCGCTGGATTTCCCAACCACGCTCACAAACGTTGCGCTCCTGGCCGTCGACGAACTGGCCGATTGGTGCGGTGTCGAGATCCTCAATCCCGATCAATCGATCAGGCGCATGGCCGTGGCTGCCGCCGATCCGCAAAAGCACGCTCTGGCGCAAGAGTTGCTGACCTACCCGGTCATGCCGGATCTGCCAAGCGCGCCAGCGCTGGCGATCAAAACCCGCCTGCCGGTGCTGCGCGCGCCCGTCGCCGAAGCGGATGTCGCTGCGACCGCCAGCGATCAGCGCCACGCCGAGATTCTGCGTGCCATGGCGATGAACTCAGTCATGTCGGTTCCGCTGATCGCCCACGGCCGGCTGCTGGGCGCGCTGTCGTTCGGTTTGTCGCGCTCCGATCGGCACTACGGCCCGGACGATCTGGCGCTCGCCGAGGAGCTAGGGCGGCGCGCCGCCCTGGCGATCGACAATGCCCGGCTATACCAGGAGAGCCGTGAGGCAGCCAAGCGCGTCGACGAGACTCTGGCGCTGCTGGATACGCTGCTCGCCAGCGCGCCGGTCGGCTTTGCGTTCTACGATCGCGAGCTGCGCTTTGTGCGCATCAATCAGACCATGGCGGCGATCAATGGGCTTCCTATCGAGGCGCATCTAGGCCGAACCCTGGTGGAAGTCATCCCTACGCTGGCCCCGACGCTCGGGCCGCTGTTTCAGCGCATTCTGGTCACCGGCGCGTCGGCTCTGAATCTAGAGTTCGTCGGCGAGCTCCCATCTGAACCTGGCCAGATCCGTTCCTGGCTGGCTAGCTACTATCCTGTGTATACGGCCGATCGGCAGATGCTTGGTGTTGGCGCGATGGTAGCCGATATCACCGAGCATAAGCGCGCCGAGGCCGACCGGCTGCTGCTCGCGTCGATCGTCGAAGCCTCCGACGATGCGATCGTTTCTACGTCGATAGATGGGCTTATTCAGAGCTGGAACGCTGGCGCCGAGCGAATCTACGGCTATAGTGCCGCTGAGGCTGTCGGGCAGGCGCTGACGTTGATCACCCCGGCTGAGCGGCTAGCCGAGCTCGGCTGGGTGCGTGAGCAGCTCGATCGGGCCGATTCGATCCGGCAGCTTGAGACGATCCAGCTACGCAAGGACGGCGCGCCGATTCATATGTCGCTGACGATCTCGCCAATCTTGAATATCGGCGGCCGGCCGTTTGGCGTCGCGTACATCGCGCGCGATATTAGCGCCAACAAACAAGCACAGGGGGAGCTTCTGGCCAGCCAGGAGCTCTACCGGCTGATCACTGAGCACACCGGCGACCTGATCAGCCTGCTTGATGACGCCGGACGCTATATCTATGTGAGCCCATCATACCGGATCATGCTCGGCCACGATCCGGAAGCGTTGCTTGGTACGGTCGCGCTCGATCTGCTGCACCCCGACGATCGCGTCACCCTGATCCCACAGTGGCGGCAGCTCCTGGCCGAGGGCAGCGTGCAGGCGATCTGCCGCATCCGCGATGCGGGCGGCCAATGGCACTGGATCGAATCGTCTGGCAGCGCTTCCGAACGCCAGGGTCGGCATGTTTTCGTGATCGTGTCGCGGGATATCACCGAGCGGCGCCGGCTCGAAGCACAGTTTCTGCAGGCGCAAAAAATGGAGAGTATCGGGCGCCTGGCCGGCGGTGTCGCGCACGATTTCAATAACCTGCTCACGGCGATCACCGGCTATACCGAGCTGGCGCTGGACGCATTGCCTGCCGCACACGCAGCTCACGCCGACCTGCTGGAGATTCAGCGCGCGGCCGAGCGCGCAGCGGCGCTGACCAATCAATTGCTCTCGTTTGCTCGCAAGCGCGTGATTGCGCCGTCTACTTTCAGCTTCAATGATCTGATCTTTGGGATGGAAAGCCTGTTGCGCCGGCTGTTGGGCGAAGAGATTGTCCTGGTCCTTCAGCTCACGCCACAGCTCGGGCTGGTCCGCGCCGATCCCGGCCAGATCGAGCAGGTGCTGATCAATCTGGCGGTCAATGCGCGCGATGCCATGCCTGGTGGGGGGACGCTGACGATCACAACCGCCGATGCCTGGTTCGACGATGCGTATGCGCGTGGGCAGGCTGGGGTCGCGCCCGGCGCCTATGCGCAGCTGTCGGTCAGCGATACAGGGATCGGCATGCCGCGCGAGATCCAGGCCCATATTTTTGAGCCATTCTACACCACCAAGGATCATAGCAATGGTACCGGCCTGGGGCTAGCGACATGCTATGGAATTGTAGAGCAGCATGGCGGCTATATCTGGTTTACCAGCGAGGTCGGCCAGGGCACGGCCTTCCACGTCTACCTGCCGCGCGCCGATGGTCCGGCTGCCCCGCTGCCGCGCCGCGGAGATCAAAAGCAGCTGCCGCGCGGAAGCGAGACAGTCCTGCTGGTCGAGGACGAGCCGACCCTGCGGGCCCTCACCGCGCGTGTGCTACGCGAGCTGGGTTACCAGGTGCTGGAGGCCGCCCATGGCGAGCAGGCGATCGAGATCGCGCGCGCTCAGCAGCGTGCGCCGCAGCTGCTGCTGACCGATATCGTCATGCCAGGCATGCGTGGCAATGTCCTGGCGGCGCGGCTGGCCGATCTTCTGCCAGGGCTCAAGCTGCTCTTTATGTCCGGCTACACTGGTAGCTCACCGGAGGTGCCGGAATGGCTCGGCACAGGCGCTGCGTTTCTACAGAAGCCTTTCTCACCCGAGATGCTAGCGCAAAGGCTGCGCGAAGTACTGGACGATTGATCAGAAAAGAGAAATTGCCATGACGGATCACGAATTCCCCGACCTCGCAGACCACCTCGATATTCACCCGACCGCCTTTATATCTCCGCATGCCTATGTGCATGGCAGCGTGCGTATCGGCGCCGACTCGAGCGTTTGGCCGATGGTAGTGATTCGCGGGGACAAGGGCGTGATCGCGATCGGAGCGCGCACCAATATCCAGGATGGGTGCATCCTGCACGCCGACCCCGACGCATTTCTGACGATCGGCGACAGTGTGACGATCGGCCACGGCGCAATCGTTCACGGTTGCACCGTAGCCGACGAAGTGCTGATCGGAATGGGCGCGGTTATCCTCAACCACGCCCGGATCGGCGCAGGCTGCCTGATTGCGGCGCGGGCGCTGGTTACGGAAGGCATGGAGGTGCCGCCGAACTCAATGGTGGTGGGTATCCCTGGCCGAATCAAGCCGCTACGCGACGATCAGCTGTCGCGCGTTCGTCAAAATGCCCAGAGCTATGTGGATCTGAAGGATCTATATATAAAGGCCGGGCAAACCCAGGAATAGCAAAGGCTGCGCCAAACCGTGTGCATAGCTATGCGAAAAATAGCGCTCGCGCCGTTTATCTTTTGCATTGATTTAGGAGCTACGTGCTACCCAAATGTGGTCGTCACGCAGCCGCTGCATACCCCACCACTGGGAGGTCTGGAGGGCTGAAGGCCCCTCCAGACCTCCCCAAGCGAAGAAAGAAGGAGGATACACCATGGCCTTTTCAGCCGACAGCCCGATCCTGTCCAGCAGCATTCAGGGTACGCCCGAGCAGTGTGTTCGTTTTATGCTCGCGCGCCAGCACGGCGAGTACAACGAAGTCGACATCAGAAACTCGATCGTCCCAGCCTATTTTTCGGTGTGTGGCTTAGTCGGAATGGACCCAGTCATGCTGTTGGCGCAGATGATCCACGAGACCGGCTGCTTGACGTCGTGGTGGTCGCAGCGCCCGCGTCGCAACCCGGCCGGCATTGGTGTCACTGGCCGCACCGGGCCGAATCAGCCTGCCAGTGGCGCATGGGCGCTTCGTGATGGCATTTGGGCCGAAGGCGTCTCGTTTCCTACTTGGAAGGACGACTCGGTCCCAGCGCACGCCGGGCGGCTCCTAGCCTACGCCCTGCGCGATGACCAGGCCAACGATCAGCAGCGCGCAATGATCGACCGGGCAATGAGCTACCGCCCGCTGCCGGCAAATTTTCGCGGGGTAGCGCCGACTTGGCGTGGCCTCAACGGCCGCTGGGCTGTGCCCGGCACCACCTACGCCGACAAAATAGCCCAGATCGCCAATTCGATCATCAAGTAAATTGGCATCCTAAAAATTGGTCCAAAAATGTCTTGACAAGCGCGGGGTGGGGTGGTATACTCCCCCGCGTTGTACACGATGTCCCGGTTCGCCGGGCTCCGCGCAACGGCGAAACGAACTCCCATCGGCGATTTGACATATACGAACCGCTGTGGTATACTTCGCCGCGTTGTTACCGCCGACGTCTCACCCTCGGGTAGACGCAACAACTCGGTCTCAGGCTTTCCCTCCCGCGAAACGCGCTGGCCGTGTGGCCAGAAACGTCGCCAGGTGTCCGCCGCCGTAAAACGCGCGCTGACCCCTGGTTTTTTGTTCGCCTGATGCCGTCGGCGCTCCTGTACCTTCACAACTGAATCGTGATGATGCACACGTGACCCGTCCAGTTCCGTTGGTGCGTGGCTCGGTTCTTCGGAACCGCTCCAGCACA
>JADMIO011545330.1_pt1:0-5000 | contig 67113 bp, 62 predicted proteins | sample 8958161 | NCBI WGS metagenome assembly JADMIO01 (sample SAMN16585339, study PRJNA669376) | soil metagenome | isolation source: Crop rotation soil | place: USA: Cullars Rotation, Alabama | collected 2011 | reverse complement strand
CCGTAACAGGACGTGGAGGGCCGCACCGGTGTAGGTTACAAACTGCTCGGATGACCTGTGGATAGGGGTGAAATGCCAATCGAAAGCGGAGATAGCTGGTTCTCCCCGAAATGCATTGAGGTGCAGCCCGGACTTTGGGGCTGACTGAGGTAGAGCACTGTTGTTGTGCGGGGGCTTCACCGCCTACCAAGCGACGGCAAACTCCGAATGCAGTCAGCTCGCCTCCGGAGTGAGACAGTGGGCGCAAACGTTCATTGTCAAAAGGGAAACAACCCAGACCTGCAGCTAAGGCCCCTAAATGAATGCTGAGTGGTAAAGGATGTGTCGGTGCACAAACAACCAGGAGGTTGGCTTAGAAGCAGCCACCCTTGAAAGAGTGCGTAACAGCTCACTGGTCGAGTGCCGGCGCGCCGATAATCCAGCGGGGCAAAGTATTCTGCCGAAGCTCAGGATGTGGGACGTATGTCCCGCATGGTAGGGGAGCGTCGACGGTGCAGCGAAGCAATAGCGGAAGCCGTTGTGGAGTGCCGTCGAGTGCGAATGTCGGAACGAGTAACAGAGAAGTGGGGTGCGAACCCCCACCACCGGAAGCCTCAGGGTTCCGCCGCAAGGGTGATCCGCGGCGGGTTAGTCGGGCCTAAGGGGCACCTGAGAAGGTGACCACCGATGGACAACAGGTAGACAGTCCTGTACTAGCAGCACATCGTTATCACCAATGCCGGATGCTGATGGGGAACTGCCGCGGCGAGACGTGCGCCGTCCAAGCTGGTAGGGAGTTGCTGGTTAATCCCAGCAGCGCTGACCGAGAGGCGAGTGCGAGCGGGGGTCTTACCACCCACCGCAAGGGCAGGGCACCTATGCAGTCGAGAAAGGCCGGCTCGGGAGATGTGCGCTACCCGTACCGCAAACCGACACAGGTAGGCTGGCTGAGCAAGCTAAGGTGGACGAGTGATCCCGGGTTAAGGAACTCGGCAATTTACTCCCGTACCTTTGGTAGAAGGGAGCCTTGTGCTGGTGACCCACCTTGCGTGGCGAGCTGGTGCGAGGGACACAAACCAGGCCCAGGCGACTGGATAACAGAACCACAGGTCCCTGCTTAAGTCGTAAGACGACGTATAGGGGCTGATGCCTGCCCAGTGCTGGAAGGTTAAGGGGAGGGGTTAACGCTCCGAACCGAAGCCCCAGTGAACGGCGGCTGTAACTATAACAGTCCTAAGGTAGCGAAATTCCTTGTCGGGTAAGTTCCGACCCGCACGAAAGGCATCACGATCTGGGCAGTGTCTCAACCCGGGGCTCGGTGAAACTGCGATCACGGTTAGGACGCCGTGAACCCGTAGCAGGACAAAAAGACCCCATGGAGCTTTACTACAGCTTGCCATTGGATGCGGTCCAGCGCTGCGTAGCATAGGTGGGAGCCAGCGATCCAGTCCTTGCGGGGGCTGGGGAGGCACTAGTGAAATACCACTCTGTGTTGGATTGCGTCCTCACGCGGTATCCATCGCGGACCGTGGCTGGTGGGTAGTTTGTCTGGGGCGGACGCCTCCCAAACGGTAACGGAGGCGCGCAATGGTTCCCTCAGGTGGGATGGCAACCCACCGGCGAGTGCAAAGGCACAAGGGAGCTTGACTGCAAGGCACACAGGCCGCGCAGAGAGGAAACTCGGCCTTAGTGATCCTACGGCTCCACGTGGAAGGGCCGTAGCTTATCGGATAAAAGCTACCCTGGGGATAACAGGCTGATCCTGCCCAAGAGTTCACATCGACGGCAGGGTTTGGCACCTCGATGTCGGCTCGTCGCATCCTGGGGCTGGAGTCGGTCCCAAGGGTTGGGCTGTTCGCCCATTAAAGCGGCACGCGAGCTGGGTTCAGAACGTCGTGAGACAGTTCGGTCTCTATCCGCTACGGGCGTTTAGTGCACTGCGCGGAGCTGCGCTCAGTACGAGAGGACCGGCGTGGACGGACCGCTAGTGGAGCAGTTGTGGGACGACCTGCAGGCTGCGTAGCTATGTCCGGCAGCAAGAACCGCTGAAAGCATCTAAGTGGGAAATGCGCCGCAAGATGAGTGCACTCGCTGCTACAGGCAGGTAAGTCCCCCAGGAGATGACTGGGCAAGCGGCCCGAGCTGGAGGCCCGGTGACGGGTGGAGGCGACGGGAGCGCATGGACGAGGGCTTCCCTGGGGGAAGAGATGGGCAGGACGGAGACTTGGTCGTTGCGATTTCTTACACTCAGCACTGGCCCCTGAGCCAGTGGCGTGCGTGACGCGCCGTGGACCCACCCCGTTCCATCCCGAACCGGGTCGTGAAACGCGGCAGCGCCGAAGGTACTGGCGGGATGCCCGCTGGGAGACTAGGTCCGTGCGCCCTCCATCGCGGCGTGGAGCAGTGGCAGCTCGTCGGGCTCATAACCCGAAGGTCGATGGTTCGAATCCATCCGCCGCTACCAGTTTCAAACCTCCAGCGCAGCAGTCGTCCCGGCTGTCGCGCTGGAGGTTTTACTATCCGCTTGCGTTTAGTTGCCAGGCAGGTATAATGCCAGGTGTGGGCTGGTAGCTCAGTGGTAGAGCAGCGGCCTTTTAAGCCGAGTGTCGTGGGTTCGATCCCCACCCGGCCCACCAAAACACACGTTTTAACCACTCGTCCCGGTGATCCATCGCCGCGGCCTCAAACAAGGTCGCGGCGATTTTCGTTGGCCGGATTGCCATGACCACACTCCGCTGTACGTACACCTGGGTGACGAACTCGCGGACGACCGCGCGTTGCTCAGCATGTGTCGCTGCCATAAGCAAGGTTGGCAGATCTCTGAGCAGCGGCACGAGCGCTTCGACGCCAACTGCCTGCGGCGCCGGAGTTGCTGCCGATCGCGCAAGTAACGTGCGCAGCTCGGCGCGCTTCCGCTCATACGCCACTTTGCTTACCACGCCATCCGTATAGGCGTCGCCCAAGCGCGCAAGCCGTGCCCGCACCTCCGCGGCGCTTGGCGCTGCCGTCCGTGCGGGCGTCTCCTGCGCCAGCCGCTCGGCCAGCTCAAGCAACTCCGGCGTCAGGGTGAGGCCGGCAAGGAGCGCCAGCGTGATCTGCTCGACGGCCTCGGCCTGTGCGTGGATGTTTAAACACACCAGGTCAGGGATGGGGCTGCCGCGCTGCGTCAGGCAAGCGCTACAACGATAGTAGCGCCGGCTCCCACTCGCGTTATGCCACATCGGCGCGCCGCAGTACGGGCACATCGCCAGGCCCGACAGCAGCGGCTCTTTGGGCGCATGCGGCTGCGGGCGGCGGAAGCTGCGTGCTTTGACCATCTCCTGCGCCCGCTCCCAGGTCGCCAAATCAGGCCCGCTACGGATTGACGCGCCGCCTGGCGGTTCTGGTCAATACGACTAGCAGCACCCAGGCGACCATCCAGCGCGATGCCGCGCTCCGCGACAAGAAAGACCCGCGCCCACCTCGCGGGTCGTGATCAAGCGCTTTGGCCAGCTGGCGCGCTACGTGCGCGCAGGCGATACGGTCGTCATCCGCAACCTGCCGCCGACGCTCTCGACCGAGATCGACCGCATTCGCATTTTCCGAATCACCCGAACGGAGTATGACCCAGTACGCAACACCGTCACGGTGGAGCCAGAGGCACCAATCGATAGCTTGGAGGCTCTGCTCGCACAGGCACAGCTCGCGGGAACGGGATTCGAGGGCAGGCCATTTATTGCACCACGGTAAACGCCACAGAGGGAGTTTCGTATGATCGCGCGACGTGTGCTCATCCTGCTGTTGATCTTCCACCTCATTCCCGCGCCGGCTGCCCTGAGCGCCGCCGGAGGGCTCACGGCGCGCTGGGACGGCCCAGGCCACGCGACCATTATCTGGTCAGGACCAGGCTGCCTGTACCGCCTGCCGGCGAACGACGCGCGCGCAATGATCGAGTGCTACACCAAAAACGTGACCTACGTGCTTGAGCTGGGCCACACTGGCCCGCTCGACGCTAGGCGGCGCCCAATGGCCGGCGATGTGTCGAGCTGATCCGGCCAGGCGGGGCAGCTGAGCGGGCTAGGCTGCGGAGCATCGTGCGGTTACCTGTCGTGCTGCGCTAGACAAAAAGAAGCAGCCTCGATCCATCACGGATCGGAGCTGCGTTGTTGTGGCCTTCCCCGACACAGTCGGGATGCTGCTGGGCAGCAGCTACTCACCTGATCTCTGCAGAGGCGTGCGAAGCGGTCAACTGCAATGGCTTGTTCGGCAGTTGCCATTACCTTGCTGCATTACAGGCGTTTGTCCAACATATACCTGGTGGTTCTTTTGGCTTTTCGCTCGAATCAAATGCACCGCTTGAGGCCTTTGCCACCATCGCGGACGAGCATCCCATCTTTCGTATGATTACGACGACGCCTGCCACATCCCTTGAAGATGCAATCCAGATGGGCAAACAGTAAGCAGCAATCCTTGATGTGCCGCAAGCGCTGCGGTATGCTGCCGAACTAAAAGTAGGTGGATCCTTGTCCATCTACAATCGGATTGGTGGATATGTGTCCGTCTATTATACCCTCGGAATACAAAAACGGCCGGTGTTCTCGATCTGAGTACGCCGGCCGTTTTTGCATTCCTTACTCCCTTGCCAGTGCCGCAGCTGCTGCGCGCTCGAGTACTGCTGCAGCGCCGCCCAGGCAGCGCGGTCGAGCGCGCCACACTCCGCAGCTTCAGCTACTTTCCGGCCTGGCGCGCCTGAGGCGCTTCTCCTGCTCGGCCAGGCGGAGCGCACAGCGCACATCAGAAGCGACAAGCGCGAACGTGGTCATCTGGCGGCGGATCGAGCTGATCATTGGTCTCTCCCCTCATGCGGTCATCACTGTCGGCTCTTACTGCAGACAGAATAGCGCATCATGTGCGCTCGCGCCTCCAGGGAACTACGTATTCCACTACGTATCTTTGATGCACAGAAAAGCGCCCCCAGCATCGCGCTGGGGGCGCTGTGGCACGTCGAGCGGCTTATTTGAACTTGAAACTGGCGGTATGCT
>JADMIO010690243.1_pt1 | contig 67118 bp, 64 predicted proteins | sample 8958161 | NCBI WGS metagenome assembly JADMIO01 (sample SAMN16585339, study PRJNA669376) | soil metagenome | isolation source: Crop rotation soil | place: USA: Cullars Rotation, Alabama | collected 2011 | reverse complement strand
CGACAACTTGTCCACGTGGAATTCTAAGCTTAGGATCCCAATGTGCTGGAAAGGGCGCCCGCGACCAGATAGGCTGCACGACACAGCAGCGACGCGAGCACGACGCCGCCGCACACCTGCATCAGGCGTTTCGGCGTGCAGAAGAGCACCACCAGCGGCCACAGCAGATAGAACTGCTCCTCCACCGCCAGCGACCAGAAGTGGAACACCGGCGGGCTCCCCCCGCCGAGGCCGCGAGGGCCAGTCCAGTTGGAGAGATAGGCCCACAACCACACCTGGCGCGAGAACGGCATGTCCTCGGCCAGCACGCTCGGCGTCTGCCCGAGCGCGGGCAGCAGCAGGAACAGGAAGATCAGCGTCGCGTAGTAGAGCGGAAAGATGCGCAGTGCGCGGCGCGAGTAGAACGACCTGAAGTACTCGGGCGAGCGCCGTGTTTCGAGCAGGATGCGAGTGATCAGGAAGCCGCTGAGCACGAAGAACAGCTGCACGCCCATCCAGCCGCGGTGCAGCATGCTCTCGAGCTGGTGAAGCAGCAGGCCTTCACCGCCGCTCACCAGCGAGATGTTGTGCTCGACGACGACGAACACCGCGAGCGCGCGCAGCCCGTCGAGAGCCGGCAAGTGCCCCGACGGACGCCAATCGCTGGCAGCACTCATGCGCCGGCCTGCGGGTCTGTAGGCCTGCCGTCAGGCCGCCACTGTCTTCGCCGCCTCGGCGTACTCCTCGATGCGGTCGAAGTTCATGTAGCGGTAGATCTTGTCGCCGTCCTTGTTGATCACGCCCATGTCGGCGTGGTACTCGGCCACGCTCGGGATGCGCCCGAGCTTGGAGGCGATCGCTGCGAGCTCGGCCGAAGCGAGGTAGACGTTGGTGTTCTTGCCGAGGCGGTTCGGGAAGTTGCGCGTGCTCGTCGAGACGACCGTCGCGCCTTCCTTCACCTGCGCCTGGTTGCCCATGCACAGGCTGCAGCCGGGCATCTCCATCCGCGCGCCGGCGGTTCCGAACGTGCCGTAGTGGCCTTCCTTCGTCAGCTCGCTCGCGTCCATCTTGGTCGGCGGCGCGACCCACAGCTTGACCGGGATGTCGCGCTTGCCTTCGAGCAGTTTCGAGGCGGCGCGGAAGTGGCCGATGTTGGTCATGCACGAGCCGATGAAGACCTCGTCGATCTTCACGCCGGCCACGGCCGACAGCGGCTTCGCGTCGTCGGGATCGTTCGGGCAGCACAGGATCGGCTCGGTGATGTCGGCCAGGTCGATCTCGATCACTTCGGCGTATTCGGCGTCGGCGTCGGCACGCAGCAGCGTCGGGTTGGCGAGCCACTCCTCCATCTTCGCGATGCGGCGCTCGAGACTGCGCCTGTCGGCGTAGCCGTCGGCCATCATGTTCTTCAGCAGCACGATGTTGCTGTTGAGGTACTCGATGATCGGCTCCTTGTTGAGCATCACCGTACAGCCGGCGGCGCTGCGCTCGGCGCTTGCGTCGCTGAGTTCGAAGGCTTGTTCGACCTTCAGGTCGGGCAGGCCCTCGATCTCGAGGATGCGGCCGGAGAACGCGTTCTTCTTGCCCTGCTTGGCGACCGTCAGCAGGCCCTGCTTGATCCCGTAGTAGGGAATCGCGTGCACGAGGTCGCGCAGCGTGATGCCGGGCTGCATCTTGCCCTTGAAGCGCACCAGCACCGACTCGGGCATGTCCAGCGGCATCACGCCTGTAGCGGCGCCGAACGCGACGAGCCCGGAGCCGGCCGGGAAGCTGATGCCGATCGGAAAGCGCGTGTGGCTGTCGCCGCCTGTGCCCACGGTGTCGGGCAGCAGCATGCGGTTCAGCCACGAGTGGATCACGCCGTCGCCGGGGCGCAGCGAGATGCCGCCGCGGTTGCTGATGAACGCGGGCAGCTCGCGGTGCGTCTTCACGTCGACCGGCTTCGGGTATGCGGCGGTGTGGCAGAAGCTCTGCATCACCAGGTCAGCCGAGAAGCCGAGGCAGGCGAGGTCTTTCAGCTCGTCGCGCGTCATCGGGCCGGTGGTGTCCTGGCTGCCGACGCTCGTCATCTTCGGCTCGCAGTAGGTGCCGGGACGAACGCCTTGGCCCTCGGGCAGGCCGCAGGCGCGGCCGACCATCTTCTGTGCGAGCGTGAAGCCCTTTGTCGACGCGGCCGGGGCCTGCGGCAGCCGGAACACGGTCGAAGCGGGCAAGCCGAGGAATTCGCGCGCCTTGGTCGTCAGCGAACGGCCGATGATCAGGTTGATGCGGCCGCCGGCGCGCACCTCGTCGAACAGCACGTCGCTCTTGATCTTGAACTCGCTGACCGTGCTGCCGCCTTTCACGACCTTGCCGTCGTACGGCAGGATGTCGACGACATCGCCCATCTCGAGCTTGGAGACATCGACCTCGATCGGCAGTGCACCCGAGTCTTCCTGCGTGTTGAAGAAGATCGGGGCGATCTTGCCGCCGAGCGTGACGCCGCCGAAGCGCTTGTTCGGCACGAACGGAATGTCCTGGCCGGTGGCCCAGATCACGCTGTTGGTCGCGCTCTTGCGCGAGCTGCCGGTGCCGACGACATCGCCGACGTATGCGACCAGATGGCCCTTCTTCTTCAGATCTTCGATGAACTGGATCGGGCCGCGCTTGCTCTCTTCCTCGGGCTTGAAGGCCGCGCCTTCGCGCGAGTTCTTCAGCATCGCGAGGTAGTGCAGCGGGATGTCAGGGCGGCTCCACGCATCGGGCGCAGGGGAGAGGTCGTCGGTGTTCGTTTCGCCGGGAACCTTGAACACCGTCACGGTGATCTTCTTCTCGACCTCGGGGCGCGAGGTGAACCACTCGGCATCGGCCCAGCTCTGGATCACGGCCTTGGCGTGCGGATTGCCGGCCTTCGCCTTCTCGGCCACGTCATGGAAGAAGTCGAACATCAGGAGCGTCTTCTTCAGCGCGGCGGCGGCGACCGCCGCGACGTCGGTGTCGTCGAGCAGGTCGATGAGCGGCTTCACGTTGTAGCCGCCGACCATCGTGCCGAGCAGCTCGGTTGCCTTGGCCTTCGAGATCAGGGGAAGCTTCAGATCGCCGTGGGCGACCGCGGCGAGGAAGCTCGCCTTGACCTTCGCCGCGTCGTCGACGCCCGGCGGCACGCGATGGCTCAGCAGCTCGAGCAGGAAGGCGTCTTCGCCGGCCGGCGGTGCCTTAAGCAGCTCGATGAGCTCGGCGGTCTGCTGCGCCGACAGAGGCAGCGGCGGAATGCCGAGCGAGGCGCGTTCGGCGGCATGTTGACGATAGGCTTGCAGCATGGGGAGAGCTCCGTGAGGGTGTGGCGAATCAGGCCGCAGGCACGATGACCTTGAGGCCCTTGAAATAGTCTCGGAAGAAGCCGGCGTCGCGCGTGATGAGCGCGTTGCATTGAAGCAAGGCATGTGCCCCGACGATGAAGTCGGGCACGGCGCGCGTGCGCGTACCGCCGCGTGCGCGATAGCGGCGCTGCATCTCGCCGGCGCGGATGGCTGATTTGGCCTCGACATGGCCGTAGGTGATGCCCATTTCTTCGAGCACATCGAGCGCGCGGTCGCCGTCGCGCAGCGAGCTGCAGACCTCGGCAACGACCACGTCGCAGACCGTCACCGGCCCCTGGGCGAGCGCTTCGCGCAAGGCCGCTTCGGCCGCAGCGGCGCTGGGTGCGCCGACGAGGATCTCGACCAGGACCGACGAGTCGACAGCAATCATCGCCGCGTGTCAGAGGTCGATCGGGTCGCCGGGAGCGCGGCCACGTACCGCGCGCATCGCTTCGTCGACGCTGTCAAAGCCGTCGAGCTTGAATTTGCCGCGGACCCGCGAGATCGCGTCGTTGACGTTCTTGCGCAGAATGATGCGCGAGCCGTCGAGTTCGACCTGGAGAGTGGTGCCCTTGGTCAAGCCCAGTGCATCACGCACCGCCTTGGGCAAGGTGATCTGGCCGCGTTCGGCCACGGTGGCTTCCATGACGCACTCCTCGAGCTCGGTATGTACGAATTATACATACCGACCCGAGCATACTTCAAGCCACTCATGCGGCCGGCGAGTTGGCCGGCCGTTTTTCTGCCGAGCTTACTTGGCGGTCGGAGCCATCATGCTGCTCGCCGCGCCGCCGTTCGCGACCTTGGCCGCTTCGATCAGCTCGCGCTGCTTGGGGCTGACGCAGGCGTCGACGATGCGCGTGCCGGTCTTCGTGTTCAGCAGCATCGACTTGCTGGCGATCTGCACCATCAGGGTCTCGTCGCGGATGTCTTCGAGGCGCAGTGCGCCCGTCGACGACAGCACCGGCTTCATCAGATACGTGTTCTTGCCGTGCTTGACGTCGACCCAGGCCGGGTACTTGGAGTTGATCGAGATGTCGACGGTCTGATTGAACTCGCAGTCGTAGACGCCGTAGTACACGCGTTCGGCGGCCGCGATCTGCTCGGGCGATGCCGCCGCCGGAACGGGCTCGGCCTTCACCGGCGCAGCCGCCTTCTTCACAGGTGCCTTGGCCGCGGGCTTCGCGGCGGGCTTGGCCGCCGGTGCGGTGGTTTGCGCCATCGCGACGGTGAACGATGCGCCAATGGCGATCGCGACGGAAGTTTGCAGTGCCCAACGAATGTTCATAGGTTTCCTCGCTACATAAGGTGGGCGGATTGTGGTGGAGCGCACGATCGAATGCGTGTCAGAAAAGTCGCAACCGGCGGTGGGGTTTCGTATCGATACGTTTGTCGCGAGGGTGCCGAATTTTGTCGGTTCTAGCTCGCGAAGAAGCGTTCACGGGCCACGGCAGGCAGCGGCTGGCCGGTACGGTGGGCGCGCGCTAGCACATGCCAGAAGTAGCGGAAGCTCGCGCGGTCGTGCAGGCTGTCACGGCCCGCGATGCGGTGGCGGATCGGCGCCCACTGCGCGTCCTGCGCGGCGATCAGGATCTCGATCGCATGCTCCACCTCCGCGGCGCTCGGGGCGAACGCATCGACGATCGGCTGGATCTGGTTCGGGTGGATGCTCCACATCCGCGTGTAGCCCAGATCGCGCGCCGCGCGTGTGGCGGCGTCGGCGACCGCGTCGAGGTCGTTGAACTCGGTGACCACGCAATGCGAGGGCGTCTTCGCATGGCCGTGGCAGGCGGCGGCGATCGCGAGCTTCGCGCGCAGCACCAGCGGATGCTTGAATTGACCCTCGGCGCTCATGCCGACCGAGGGAATCGCGCCGTGGTGCGCCGACACGAAGTCCATCAACCCGAACGACAGCGACTCGATGCGCGGATGTGCCGCGATCGCCTCGACCTCGCGCAGCGCGCCGTGGGTTTCGATCAGCGCGTGCACGGGAATCGCACGCGCCAAGGCGTGGATGCGGGTTTCGTGATCGATCTGCGCGCAGGCGCGTTCGACATCGGCAAGGTCGCGCACCTTGGGCACCATCAGGTAGGCCAGGCGCGTGCCGGCGTTGCGCACGAGCGTGGCGACATCGGCCTCGAACGCGGCGTGGTCGACCGGGTGCACGCGCGCGCCGACCCGGCCATGCACGTTGGCCTGCGACATCGCGAGCTCGGCAGCCATGTGTGCGTGCTCGGCTTCGCCGCCGATCGGGGCGCCGTCTTCGCAATCGAGCGTCACGTCGAACACGGGGCCGAGTTCGGCCTGCAGCGCCAGGCTCTTGCGCATGCGCGCTTCGACCCCGCAATAGTGATCGCAGACGGGGAGAGCATGAGGCAGGTCACCGGCGCCGAACAGCGCGTCGCTGGGGTGGACTCGCCCCGCGGTGTTCATCGGGTCGCGACGATGAAGAGTCGAGGGAACGCGAGCAGTCGCTTGCCATCGGCGCGTGCCGGATAGGCTTTCGCCACGCGCTCCTCGTAGTCGGCCAGGAAGGAGGCGCGCAGCTCCGCCGGCAACGGATCGACGAACGACTTCAATCCCGTGGCGCGCAGCCATTCGACGATGCTTGCCGGCGAGTCCATCCGATGCTGGTACTCGGTGCGCCAGACATCGACGTTGCTGGCTTTCGGTGCGAGCAGGTCGTAGTAGCCCGACGAGGCAAGGATGCGGCTGCGCACGGCCGATGCATCGCCGATGATCTCGGCGTACTGGCGCTGCGTGGCGACTTCACGCATCAGCCGGTGGCTGGGCTCGTCGAGGTTGTCCGGCATCTGCACCGCCAGCACGCCGCCGGGCGCCAAGGCGTCGAAGAGGCGCGGGAACACGCTCGCGTGATCGAGCACCCATTGCAGCGACGCGTTCGCGTAGATCAGGTCGGGTGCGCTTGCCGGCCGCCAGCTCGCGATGTCCGAGAACTCGAAGGCGACACCGGGCAGCCTCTTGCGCGCACTCGCGAGCATCGCTTCGGAGTTGTCGGTGCCGATGACCTCGGCGCCTGGCCAGCGGCTGGTCAGCAGTTCGGTGGAATTGCCGGGGCCGCAGCCGAGGTCGTAGGCCAGGCGCGGACCTTCGAGCGCCACGCGGGCCAACAGCTCGCGCGCCGGGCGCGTGCGCTCGTCTTCGAATCGGCTGTAGAGCGCTGGATTCCAGTCGGCCATCGTCCCGGCTCTCCGAGGATCAGAGCAGGTGCTTCACGCCTTCTTGCTCTTCGAGCAGTTCCTTCAGCGTGATGTCGATGCGCTCCTTGCTGAAGGCATCGATCTCGAGGCCCTCGACGAGCTTCCACTCGCCCTTGTCGGTGGTGACGGGGAAGCCGAACATCACGTCCTTCGGAATGCCGTACTGGCCGTCCGAGGCGATGCCCATCGTGACCCACTTGCCCTGCGAGCCGAGAGCCCAGTCGCGCATGTGGTCGATCGCCGCATTGGCCGCCGAGGCCGCCGACGAAACGCCGCGCGCCGCGATGATCGCTGCACCGCGCTTGCCGACGGTGGGGAGGAACGTGTCCTTGTTCCAGACTTCGTCGTTGACCAGGGCCTTCACGCTCTTGCCGTCGATCGTCGCAAAGCGGTAGTCGGCGTACATCGTCGGAGAGTGGTTGCCCCACACCGCGAGCCTCTCGATCGATGCCACCGGCTTGCCGGTCTTCGCTGCGATCTGGCTTGCGGCGCGGTTGTGGTCCAGGCGCAGCATGGCGGTGAAGTTCTTGCGTGGCAGGTCGGGGGCGCTCTTCATCGCGATGTACGCGTTCGTGTTGGCGGGGTTGCCGACGACCAGCACCTTGACGTTGCGGCTCGCGACCGCGTTCAGCGCCTTGCCCTGCGCGGTGAAGATCTGCGCATTGGCAGAGAGCAGGTCCTTGCGCTCCATGCCCGGGCCGCGCGGACGGGCGCCGACCAGCAGCGCGTAGTCAGTGTTCTTGAAGGCCTGCAGCGGGTCGCTGTGCGCCTCGACGCCGGCGAGCAGAGGGAATGCGCAGTCGTCGAGCTCCATGATCACGCCCTTCAGCGCGTTCTGGGCTTTCTCGTCGGGAATCTCGAGCAGTTGCAGGATCACCGGCTGGTCCTTGCCGAGCATCTCGCCCGAGGCAATGCGAAACAGCAGCGCGTAACCAATCTGGCCGGCGGCGCCGGTGACGGCGACGCGAACGGGGGCTTTGCTCATGAACGACTCCGGAATAGGAAAGGGAGGAAGGGAGGAGGAAGATCGCCCTCAAGTTTAGGCCAGTCGCCGAACCCGCGTGGACGCCGGTCTCGCAGTTGTGCTGCAATCGCCGGATGCCCGGACCTGCGACGCTCGCCTCCGCCACACCATCGGTCCCCGACTCCGACGCTCCCGCATTCAGCCCGCTGTATCAGCAGATCAAGGCGCTCATGACGCGCAGCCTGCAGCAAGGCGAATGGCGCCCCGGCGAGCTGATACCGAGCGAGCTGGAGCTCGCGGCGCGCTTCAAGGTGAGCCAGGGCACGGTGCGCAAGGCAGTCGACGAACTCGCGGCCGAGAACCTGCTGGTGCGCCGCCAGGGCAGGGGAACGTTCGTCGCCACGCATGCGGAAGAGACGATCCAGTTCCGCTTCCTTCGCCTGACGCCCGACGACGGCGCCCCCGGCGAGCGTGCAGCGATGGAACGGCGCTTCATCGATTGCGTACGTCAGCGGCCGAGCGCCGAACTGGCGAAGCTGCTGAAGCTGCGGCCGAACGACGCCGTGGTGCGGGTGCGGCGGCTCTTGTCGTTTCGCGGCGTACCGGTCGTGCTGGACGACATCTGGTTGCCGGCGCCGCTGTTCAAGGGACTCACGGCCGAGAAGTTGAGTGGCTACCGCGGGCCGATGTACGGCTTGTTCGAATCGGAGTTCGGCGTTCGAATGATCCGTGCCGAAGAGAAGATCCGCGCGGTCGCAGCCGACCGTGCGAGCGCCGAACTGCTCGCGCTGGAGGGCGGCGCGCCGCTGCTCAGCGTCGAACGGCTGTCGATGACTTATGGCGACAAGCCGGTCGAATGGCGGCTCGGGCTCTACAACACGGCCGCGCACTACTATCGAAACGAGCTCAGTTGAGTGCTTCGCTCGGGCGAATCGCATCGCCCGCCGGTGAAGTCTGCTGCATTGCAATAAAATCGTTTGGTTTCATAGCGGTTACCTTCTACTAATCACAAGGTTGGGCATGGCTCAAACAGCAAGAAAACCAAGACCCGGTGAGAACATGAAGCTGATGGAGGCGCTGCAGTACCGCCTCCCGCTCGCAGGATTGGTGTCGATCCTGCACCGCGGCAGCGGGCTGGTGATGTTCGTGCTGCTGCCGTTCGTGATCTGGATGTTCGACAAGAGTGTCACGTCCGAGATTTCGTATGCCGAGTTCACCTCGGTTTTCCGGGCTGCCGGATACGGGTGGTTCGTCAAGCTGGTTGCGCTGGCGCTGATCTGGGCCTACCTGCATCACCTGATCGCTGGGCTGCGGCACCTGCTGATGGATGTGTCGCACGGCACCGTCACGAAGGAATTCGGCCGCCAATCGGCGGTTGTCACGCTTGCCGTGAGCCTGCTGCTGACGGCGGCGCTCGGCTTGAAGCTGTTCTTCTTCTGAGGCGCCGAACGTCATGACAACTCAAAGTTTCGGTTCGAAGCGCGTCGTTGTCGGTGCGCACTATGGCCTGCGCGACTGGCTCTCGCAGCGCGTCACGGCGGCGTTGATGGCGCTGTTCACGCTGGCGGTGATCGTGCAGGTGCTGCTGCCCGGCGAGATGGGCTACGACAAGTGGGCCGGCATCTTCAGCCGGCAGTGGATGAAGGTCCTCACCTTCACGGTGATCGTCTCGCTGCTCGTGCATGTGTGGGTCGGCATGCGCGATATCTGGATGGACTACGTGAAGAACGTAGGTGCGCGGCTCTCGCTGCAGGTATTCACGATCGTCTGGCTCGTCGGCTGCGCCGGCTGGGCGATTCAAGTGCTTTGGAGACTCTGATGGCAGGGCCGACTCATTCGCCCATCGCGCAACTCTCGCCCGGTACCGCGAAACTCGCGCGCCGCAAGTTCGATGTCGTGATCGTCGGGGCCGGCGGCTCCGGCATGCGCGCCTCGCTGCAACTTTCGCTCGCCGGCCTGAACGTGGCCGTGCTCTCGAAAGTGTTCCCGACCCGCTCGCACACCGTCGCCGCGCAGGGCGGCATCGGCGCCTCGCTCGGCAACATGAGCGAGGACAACTGGCACTACCACTTCTACGACACCGTGAAGGGCTCCGACTGGCTGGGCGACCAGGATGCGATCGAGTTCATGTGCCGCGAGGCGCCCAAGGTCGTCTACGAACTCGAGCACTTCGGCATGCCGTTCGACCGCAACCCGGATGGCACGATCTACCAGCGTCCGTTCGGCGGGCACACCGCGAACTACGGCGAGAAGCCGGTACAGCGTGCCTGTGCCGCGGCCGACCGCACCGGCCACGCGATGCTGCACACTCTGTATCAGCAGAACGTCAAGGCGCGCACGAACTTCTTCGTCGAGTGGATGGCGCTCGACCTGATCCGCGATGCCGAGGGCGACGTGGTCGGCGTGACGGCGCTCGAGATGGAGACCGGCGAGGTCCACATCCTGGAAGCGAAGACGGTTCTGCTCGCCACGGGCGGCGCCGGGCGGATCTTCGAGGCCTCGACCAATGCGTTCATCAACACCGGCGACGGGCTCGGCATGGCGGCGCGCGCCGGCATCCCGCTCGAGGACATGGAGTTCTGGCAGTTCCACCCGACTGGCGTGGCCGGCGCAGGCGTGCTGCTGACCGAGGGCTGCCGCGGCGAAGGCGCGATCCTGCGCAACAGCAACGGCGAGCGCTTCATGGAGCGCTATGCGCCGACGCTGAAAGACCTCGCGCCGCGCGACTTCGTCTCGCGCTGCATGGACCAGGAGATCAAGGAAGGGCGCGGCTGCGGTCCGAACAAGGACTACATCGTGCTCGACATGACGCACCTGGGCGCCGAGACGATCATGAAGCGTCTGCCCAGCGTGTTCGAGATCGGCCACAACTTCGCGAACGTCGACATCACGAAGGAGCCGATCCCGGTCGTTCCGACGATCCACTACCAGATGGGCGGCGTGCCGACCAACATCCACGGGCAGGTCGTCGCGCCCAAGGATGGCGATCCGAACGCGGTCGTGAACGGCTTGTACGCCGTGGGCGAGTGTTCATGCGTGAGCGTGCACGGCGCGAACCGCCTGGGTACGAACTCGCTGCTCGACCTGCTGGTGTTCGGCAAGGCTGCCGGCGATCACATCGTGGCCAATGAGCTGAAGAGCCGTCCGCACAAGGCGCTTCCGGCCGACGCAGCGGATTACACGCTGGCACGCCTGGCGCGGCTCGACCAGAGCACGGGCGGCGAGTACGCGCAAGACGTCGCCAACGACCTGCGCAGGGCCATGCAGAACCATGCGAGCGTGTTCCGCACGCAGGCGCTGCTCGATGAAGGTGTCGAACAGATCAAGGCGATTGCCGAGCGCGTGAAGAACATCCACCTCGGCGACAAGTCCAACGTGTTCAACACGGCGCGCATCGAGGCGCTCGAGGTCGAGAACCTGATCGAAGCGGCGCTCGCGACGATCGTCTCGGCGGCGGCGCGCAAGGAAAGCCGCGGTGCGCACACGGTGGACGACTACGGCGACACGCCGCAGCACCCGAACGGCCGCAACGACGAGGAGTGGATGAAGCACACGCTGTGGTACTCCGAGGGCAACCGGCTCGACTACAAGCCGGTCAAGCTCAAGCCGCTGTCGGTGGAGTCGGTTCCGCCGAAGATCCGCACGTTCTGAGCACCGAGGAAAAGAAGATCATGACCAAGCGTGTATTCCAGATCTACCGCTACGACCCCGACACCGACGCGAAGCCGCGCATGCAGACGCTCGAGGTCGAACTCGACGGCAGCGAGCGCATGCTGCTCGACGCGCTGATGAAGCTGAAGAAGGTCGACCCGAGCTTGAGCTTTCGCCGGTCGTGCCGCGAAGGCGTGTGCGGCTCGGACGCGATGAACATCAACGGCAAGAACGGTCTCGCGTGCCTGACGAACATGCGCGACCTGCCGGGCGTCGTGGTGCTGAAGCCGCTGCCCGGGCTGCCGGTGATCCGGGACCTGATCGTCGACATGACGCAGTTCTTCAAGCAGTACAACTCGATCAAGCCGTACCTCGTCAACGACGAAACGCCGCCCGAGAAGGAGCGGCTCCAGTCGCCCGAAGAGCGCGACGAGCTGAACGGGTTGTACGAATGCATCCTGTGCGCGAGCTGCTCGACCAGCTGCCCGAGCTTCTGGTGGAACCCCGACAAGTTCGTCGGCCCAGCTGGGCTTCTGCAGGCCTACCGCTTCATCGCCGACAGCCGCGATCACGACACCGCCGGCCGCCTCGACAACCTCGAAGACCCGTATCGCCTGTTCCGCTGCCACACGATCATGAACTGCGTCGATGTCTGCCCGAAGGGACTGAACCCGACCAAGGCGATCGGCAAGATCAAGGAACTGATGGTGCGGCGCGCCGTCTGACCCCGAACCTCGCTGAAACCACTTCGAGCCTCGCCATGCAGACCGCACTCGACCCACGCGAGCTGAGCAAGCTGAAGTGGCGGTGCCGGCGCGGGCTGCTCGAGAACGACCTGTTCGTCGAGCGATTCTTTGCTCGGCACGAAGCGACCATCACACAAGAACAGGCCCGCGGGCTGCAGGCATTGATGGACTTGTCGGACAACGACTTGCTCGATCTGCTGCTGGCCCGAACGGAGCCCGAGGGCGAGCTGCGAAACGCGGAGGTCGTGCACGTGCTCGGCCAGATGCGTACAGCTCCCCCGCTGCCGGGCGCAGTCCGGAGACAAACTCGCTCTCATTTCCTCGCCCAAGAAACTTGAAGGACTCCACATGACCCCGTCTGACGTCAAAGCCACGCTGTCGTTCTCCGACGGCAGTGCCAGCATGGATCTGCCGATCTACAAGGGCACGATCGGGCCGGATGTGATCGACATCCGCAAGCTCTACGCGCAGACCGGCAAGTTCACCTACGACCCGGGCTTCCTGTCGACCGCGTCGTGCAACTCGACCATCACCTACATCGACGGCGACAAGGGCGAGTTGCTGTATCGCGGCTACCCGATCGAACAGCTCGCCGAGAACTGCGACTACCTCGAGACCTGCTATCTGCTGCTGAAGGGCGAGCTGCCGAACGCGACCCAGAAGTTCGACTTCACGAAGCTCGTCACGAACCACACGATGGTCAACGAGCAGATGCAGTTCTTCCTGCGCGGATTCCGCCGCGACGCGCATCCGATGGCCATCATGACCGGCCTGGTCGGGGCTCTCTCGGCCTTCTATCACGACAGCACCGACATCAATAACCCGGAGCACCGCGAGATCTCGGCGATCCGCTTGATCGCCAAGATGCCGACGCTGGTCTCCATGGCCTACAAGTACACGATCGGCCAGCCCTACATCTACCCGAAGAACGACCTCAGCTACGCCGGCAACTTCATGCGGATGATGTTCGCGACGCCGTGCGAAGACTACGTTCCCAACGATGTGCTGGTGCGCGCGATGGACCGCATCTTCATCCTGCACGCCGACCACGAGCAGAACGCGTCGACCTCGACGGTGCGGCTGTGCGGCTCGTCGGGGACGAACCCGTTCGCGGCGATCGCGGCCGGCGTAGCCTGCCTGTGGGGGCCGGCGCACGGCGGCGCGAACGAAGCGGCGCTGAACATGCTCGAGGACGTGAACCGCATGGGCGGCGTCGAAAAGATCGGCGACTTCATCAAGCAGGTGAAGGACAAGAACTCCAACGTCAAGCTGATGGGCTTCGGCCACCGGGTCTACAAGAACTACGACCCGCGCGCCAAGCTGATGCGCGAAACCTGCCACGAGGTACTGGACGCGCTCGGCCTGCACGACGACCCGATCTTCAAGCTCGCGATGGCACTCGAGAAGATCGCGCTGGAAGACGAGTACTTCGTTGCCCGCAAGCTGTACCCGAACGTCGATTTCTATTCAGGCATCGTGCAGCGCGCGATCGGCATTCCGGTCAGCCTGTTCACCGCGATCTTCGCGCTGGCCCGCACGGTCGGCTGGATCGCGCAGCTCAACGAGATGATCGGCGACCCCGAGTACAAGATCGGGCGTCCGCGCCAGCTGTTCAGCGGCGCCAAGGCGCGCGACGTGACGCCGATCGCGAAGCGCTGACGCCACACCGGGTCAGTGTTTTCCCTCGCGCGCTGACGGTGCGCGCCCGAAGGCCCCGGCACCTTGTCGGGGCCTTTTTCATGGCGGCGCCAGCATCGGCGCGGGTTGCCGCCTGCACCGCGATGAAGCCGCTCCAACGCTTCGCGAACAGCTCCACGAACGACCCCGTGGATCGGGGGGTTGTTCGTGCGAATGCGCACGAATAGTCTCCCGCCGTTCGTTACGCAGATTCACGTTTGTTGACATGCGTGACGGAAGGGCTGTCTTGCCGGATTTGGTTATCCCCAGATCGCGATCGGAGGGTCCATGCGAGCCAACCGGGCTCGATCCCTTTCTCGCCTTCGCCGGGTTCGCCGAGCCGTTGAGTCAGCGGTCGCCATCCAACCCCGAGGGAGCTCATGAATTCTCCAAAATACCTCCTCAGCGCGTCGATGCTGGCGTTCGCTGTGTCGGCCTATGCCGACCCGGCGCCGCTGATCAGCGAAGGTTTCGACTACAAGGATCCGATCACGTCGCTGACCAGCAATGGCTGGCTGCTGATCAACCAGAGCACGCCGATCGGCTCGACGAACTGGGCGCAAGGCGACGCGAGCATCTTCGCCGCGCAGACCGGTGGTCCTGTGGCCGGCGATGCGGCCTACATGTCCGCCAACTACAACAACGGCGCGCCCGGCGGGTCGATCAGCAACTGGCTGATCACGCCGACTTTCTCGACCGAACTTGCCGGCACGGTGAGTTTCTGGGCCAAGGCCGCGATCGACGCTCCGTTCTTCGACAAGCTTCGCGTCGGCTTCAGCGACGGCAGCACGGACACGCTCGACTTCTCGTTGTCCAAGGCCCTCACGGTGACCGGCGACTGGGTGCAGTACTCGTTCAGCTATGCAGCCGGTGGCGTGGGCTCGTACGGCCGCTTCGCGATCGACTACACGGGCTGGGCCGACAACGCCAACTACGTCGGTATCGACACCCTGACGGTCACGCCGGTGCCGGAACCTTCGACCTGGGCCATGTTTGGCCTCGGACTGGCAGGCCTCGTCGCCTACAGCCGGCGTCGCGCCAAGTCGGAAGCGAAAGCCTGACGAACGGAGCAGCGGCCGCGGCGCGACGCCGCGTGCTGCATGCATGACACGACAAAGTCCAGGAGAACCAGATGGTAAGAACGTTCAAGTCGTATGCGCTTGCCGGCGTGGCAGCGCTTGCGCTGCCGGCGATGGCCCAGGAAGCACCAGTGCAGGCCGCCCGCGCGGAGCAAGCTCAGTCTTCCGTGACGGCAAGTTCCAATCAGATCGTCGTTCGCGACGCCGGCACCGGCCAGCTGCGGGCTGCGTCGCCCGAAGAGGCCAACACGCTGCGCGAGCAGCATGCCACCGGCCGCCTGCTGCGCGTTGCGCCTCAATCGACCTTGCCGCGCTTTCACGCGAGCGGTGCTCGGGGTGCACGCCTGACCGACGAGTTCATGAGCTATTCAGTCGTCGTTCGTCAGCCCGATGGCAGCTTGAAGGAGTTCTGCTTCGAGAGCCGTGAAGCTGCAGAGGCCGCGCTGAAGGCGCCGGTCGCCGCGCCCCAAACCCTGCCGACGGAGTGAGCGCATGAATTTCATCAAGACTTCACTCGTTGCGCTGGCTGCTTCTGCGTCGCTCGCTGCGGCTGTTGCTCCGGCTCACGCCGCGGCCACCATCCAGATCACCAGTCGAGACCCTGCCGGGGTCGGCTTCAACGACCCGACGCCGGTGGCGCCGGTCGGCGGCAACCCCGGAACGACGCTGGGCGAGCAGCGCATGATCGTCTATCGCTACGTCGCCGACATCTGGCAGGCGCAGTTGACCAGCAACGTGACGATCACGGTCAACGCCGGTTGGGAGGCTCTGGCTTGCACCGACACGGGCGCCACGCTCGGCAGTGCCGGCGCATGGAACATCTGGTACGACTTCGCGAACGGCGTTCCCGGCACCTGGTATCCCCAGGCACTGGCGAACAAGCTTGCCGGCGTGAACCTGTCGGCCGGCATCCCGGATGACGGCAGCGGCTACGGAACGGTCGACATCAAGACGCAGTTCAACGTCAACCTCGGCAATCCTGGTTGCCTGACGGGGACGCCGTTCTACCTCGGGCTGGACGGCAATGCCGGCACCAAGGTGAACTTCGTCGAGACGCTGCTGCACGAGCTCGGCCACGGGCTCGGCTTCTCGGTGCTGTCGGTCCAGACCTCCACCGGCAACCGCATCAACGCGGAAGGCACGGCGTACACGGCTACCGGCCTGCCCAGCATCTGGGAAGGCTTCATGTACGACAACACCGCGGGCAAGACCTGGCTCGTGATGACGCCGACCGAGCGCAGGCTTTCGGCGATCAACCCGCTGAAGCTCGCCTGGACCGGGCCGCAGGCGGTGGCTGGCGCGCTCGCGACGCTGGGCCCTGTGCCGACCCTGAAGGTGACCACTCCCGCTCCGGGTTATGCAGGCTTCTACGACTACGGGACGGCAGCGTTCGGTCCCGCGGTCGTGACGCCGAGCGCGTTCGGCGCGCTCGCGGTCGTGCCCGCCGACCCGGTCAACGGCGCCGGTTGCCTGGCGTTCAGCCCAGCGACCGCCGCGGCCGTGAGCGGCAAGGTTGCCATCATCGACCGCGGGACCTGCGGCTTCGCCGTGAAGGCGAAGAACGCGCAGAACGCCGGAGCCACCGGGGTGATCATCGCCAACAACGCGGCCGGGGCAGCCCCTGGCCTCGGCGGCGCGGACCCGACGATCGTGATCCCGACTGTCAGCGTTTCGCAGGCCGATGGCGTGACCTTGAAGGCAGGTGTTGCCGCATCGGCCAAGTACGGCACGCGCAGCCAGCCGGGTGCGATGTCGAGCTCGTTCACGCTCGACACCTCGCGCCGCGCCGGCGCCGATGCAGCGGGCCGGCCGCTCCTGTACACGCCGAACCCGCTGGTCAGCGGCTCGTCGGTGTCGCACTGGGATGTCAGCGCGTTCCCGAACCTGCTGATGGAGCCGAACATCAACGCCGACCTGACGACCATCCTCGTGCCGCCGAAGGACCTGACCTTCCCTCTGCTGCGCGATATCGGCTGGTAAGACGATCTCCGGCCGAGAGATCGGCCAGTTGAACGAAGAAGGGCGCCTGCGGGCGCCCTTTTTGCATGGCGCTTGCATGGCGCGGAGCTGGCCAACCCCGGCGCCCTCGCAAGGTATGACGAAGGCCTAGAATCCAGGGCTCCGTTCAGCAGCGTCGCAGCCCCGCCCATGCCCCGTACCCTCTACGACAAGATCTGGGACGAACATGTCGTCCACACCGAGGAGGACGGCACGTCGGTGCTCTACATCGACCGGCACCTGGTCCACGAGGTGACGAGCCCGCAGGCATTCGACGGCCTCGAACAGGCCGGGCGCAAGGTGTGGCGGCTCTCGGCAAACCTCGCCGTCAGCGACCACAACGTGCCGACGACCGATCGCTCGCACGGCATCGCCGATCCGGTGTCGCGCCTGCAGGTCGACACGCTCGACGCCAACTGCGACCGCCTCGGCATTACGCAGTTCAAGATGAACGACCGGCGCCAGGGCATCGTCCACGTGATCGGCCCCGAGCAGGGCGCCACGCTGCCGGGCATGACGGTCGTCTGCGGCGACTCGCACACCTCCACCCACGGTGCGTTCGGCGCGCTCGCGCATGGCATCGGGACGAGCGAGGTCGAGCACGTGCTCGCCACGCAGACGTTGCTCGCGCGCAAGGCGAAGAACATGCTGGTGCGCGTCGAAGGCCGCGTCGCGCCGGGCTGCGGCGCGAAGGACATCGTGCTCGCGATCATCGGCAAGATCGGCACGGCTGGTGGCACCGGCTACACGATCGAGTTCGCCGGTTCGGCCATCCGCGCACTCAGCATGGAAGGCCGCATGACGGTCTGCAACATGGCGATCGAGGCCGGCGCGCGAGCCGGGCTCGTCGCCGTCGACGAAACGACACTCGCCTATGTGAAAGGCCGGCCGTTCTCTCCCTCGGGCCTCGAATGGGAGCAGGCAGTGCGCTACTGGCGCACGCTGCACTCGGATGCCGACGCGAACTGGGATGCCGTCGTCGAGCTCGATGCGAGCACGATCACGCCGCAGGTCACGTGGGGCACGTCGCCTGAGATGGTCGTCTCGATCGACGCGCGCGTGCCAGACCCCGACCGCGAGAAGGACCCGAGCAAGCGTGGCGCGATCGAGCGCGCGCTGCAATACATGGCGCTCGAGCCGAACAAGCTGATTGCCGACATCCTGATCGACAAGGTCTTCATCGGCTCGTGCACGAACTCGCGCATCGAGGACCTGCGTGAAGCGGCCGCCGTCGTGAAGCGGCTTCAAAGCCGCATCGCCTCCAACGTCAAGCTCGCGATGGTCGTGCCGGGCTCGGGCCTCGTGAAGGAGCAGGCCGAGCGCGAGGGCCTGGACAAGATCTTCAAGGGCGCCGGCTTCGAGTGGCGTGAGCCGGGTTGCTCGATGTGCCTGGCGATGAATGCCGACCGGCTCGAGCCGGGCGAGCGCTGCGCCTCCACGAGCAACCGCAACTTCGAAGGCCGCCAGGGCGCTGGCGGGCGGACCCACCTCGTCAGCCCGGCGATGGCCGCTGCGGCCGCCATCGAGGGCCACTTCGTCGACGTGCGTCGTCTCGTCTGAGCGCCGGAGCCTGATCACCATGACACCGTTTCGCATTCACACCGGCCTCGTGGCTCCGATGGACCGCGAGAACGTCGACACCGACGCCATCATTCCGAAGCAGTTCCTGAAGTCGATCAAGAAGAGCGGCTTCGGTCCGAACCTGTTCGACGAGTGGCGCTATCTCGACCGCGGCGAGCCCGGACAGGATCCGGCGTCGCGCCGCCCGAACCCCGATTTCGTGCTGAACCAGCCGCGCTACAAGGGCGCGTCGGTGCTGCTTGCTCGCAAGAACTTCGGTTGCGGCTCGTCGCGCGAGCACGCGCCGTGGGCGCTCGATCAGTTCGGTTTTCGCGCGTTGATCGCGCCGAGCTACGCCGACATCTTCTTCAACAACTGCTTCAAGAACGGCCTGCTGCCGATCGTGCTGCCCGAGCATGAGGTGGCCAAGCTGTTCGACGAAGTCGCTGCATTCATCGGCTACTCGCTGACGATCGATCTAGAGAAGCAGCTGATCGTCAAACCCGACGGCAGCAGCATCGCGTTCGACGTGCAGGCGTTTCGCAAGTACTGTCTGCTCGGAGGCTTCGACGACATCGGCCTGACGCTGCGACACGCCGACAAGATCCGCACGTTCGAGGCCGAGCGCCTGCTGAGCAAACCCTGGCTGGCTCACACGATCTGAGCGGCCCGCTGCCGGCGAGGCGCCGGCACCAAGAAGGAAGATGACCCGTGAAGATCGCGATCCTGCCCGGTGACGGCATCGGCACCGAAATCGTCGCGCAAGCGCTGCGCGTGCTGCAATCGCTCGACCTGAAGTTCGAGGCCGAGCAGGCCCTCGTCGGCGGCGCGGCGTACGACGCGCATGGCCACCCGCTGCCCGAAGCGACGCTGCGCCTCGCGCAGGCGGCCGATGCGGTGCTGTTCGGCGCGGTCGGCGACTGGAAGTACGACACGCTGGAGCGCGCGCTGCGCCCCGAACAGGCGATCCTCGGCCTGCGCAAGAGCCTCGGCCTGTTCGCGAACTTCCGCCCGGCGATCTGCTACGAGCAGCTCACGCACGCGTCGAGCCTGAAGCCTGAGCTGGTGGCGGGCCTGGACATCCTGATCATTCGCGAGTTGACCGGCGACATCTACTTCGGCCAGCCGCGCGGCCGGCGCGAATCGCCCGACGGCGCGTTTGCCGGCGCTCCCGAGGCATTCGACACGATGCGCTACACGCGCCCCGAGATCGAACGCATCGCCCACGTCGCGTTCCAGGCTGCGCGCAAGCGCAGCAAGCGGCTCACGAGCGTCGACAAGGCCAACGTGCTCGAGACGTTCCAGTTCTGGAAAGACATCGTCACCGAGGTGCACGCCCAGTACCCGGACGTGACGCTCGACCACATGTACGTCGACAACGCGGCGATGCAACTGGTGCGCGCACCCAAGAAGTTCGACGTCATCGTGACCGGCAACATGTTCGGCGACATCCTGTCCGATGAGGCCGCGATGCTCACCGGCTCGATCGGCATGCTGCCTTCGGCATCGTTGAATTCGACCGGAAAGGGTCTCTACGAGCCCAGCCATGGCAGCGCTCCCGACATCGCCGGCAAGAATCTTGCGAACCCTCTGGCTACAATCCTGTCCGCTGCCATGATGCTTCGCTTCTCACTCAACCAGGCCGAAGCTGCCGACCGTATCGAGTCGGCAGTGCAGCACGTGCTCGCCTCCGGGCTGCGCACCGCGGACATCTGGTCCGAAGGCACGACCAAGGTCGGCACCCGCGAAATGGGTGACGCCGTGGTCGCCGCGCTCGCCGGCGCGGTCAAAACCAAGACGATTAAGGGCTAGTTCAGCTCCGGTTCGTCTCGCCCCTGTCTCCCCGGCGAACGAGCCGGTGGACAAAGAGGTTTTTCAACGACGACAGGGCAACGACGATGACAGCACTTACAGGATTGGTCGGATGGCGCGGGATGGTCGGCTCCGTGCTGATGGACCGCATGCGCTCCGAGGGCGACTTCGCCTTCATCGAGCCGAAGTTCTTCAGCACAAGCAACGCGGGTGGCGACGCCCCTGCAGACTTGGCGAAGAACGAGAAGAAGCTTCACGACGCTCACGACATCGCTGCGCTCAAGCAGTGCGAGATCATCGTCACCGCGCAAGGCGGCGACTACACCAGCGAGGTGTATCCGAAGCTGCGCGAGGCAGGCTGGAAGGGCCACTGGATCGATGCGGCCTCCACGCTGCGCATGAAGGACGACGCGGTCATCGTGCTCGACCCGGTCAACATGCCGGTGATCAAGTCAGCCCTCGCGAAGGGCGGCCGCAACTGGATCGGTGGCAACTGCACGGTCAGCTGCATGCTGATGGGCGTCGGCGCTCTCTTCAAGGCCGGGCTGGTCGAGTGGATGAACACGATGACCTATCAGGCGGCATCCGGCGGTGGCGCGGCGCACATGCGCGAACTGCTCACGCAGTACGGCACGCTGAACGCCTCCGTGCGCGCGCTGCTTGACGATCCGAAGAGTGCCATCCTCGAAATCGACCGCCTGGTCGCCGAGAAGCAACGTACGCTGGCACCGGCCGAGGTCGAGAACTTCGGCGTGCCGCTGGGCGGCAGCCTGATCCCCTGGATCGACAAGGATCTTGGCGACGGCTCCAGCAAGGAAGAGTGGAAGGGTCCGGCCGAAACCAACAAGATCCTCGGCCAGGGGGCCGGCTTTGACGCGCCCGCGGTGGCGGTCGACGGGTTCTGCGTGCGGGTCGGTGCGATGCGCTGTCACAGCCAGGCGTTACTTTTCAAGCTCAAGAAAGACGTCCCATTGGCCGATGTGCAAGCCATGATTGCGGCGGACAACGAGTGGGTGAAGGTCGTTCCGAATACGAAGGAAGACACGATTCGCGAGCTGACGCCCGTTGCCGTGACCGGAACGATGACGATCCCGGTAGGCCGGCTGCGCAAGATGGCGATGGGTCCGCAATACCTGGGTGCCTTCACGATCGGCGACCAGCTGCTGTGGGGCGCAGCCGAACCGCTGCGCCGCATGCTGCGGATCCTGGTCGAGGCGTGAGCCAGGGGCGGACGCGATGCTCGAAAGCACGGGTTTCGGGCATCGTTGTCGCCCTGCAACAATTCAGTGCCGCAGTCTTCTCGTCACAGATATCGACAGAATGTCAGACAATGCATGAGCTTGTCAGTGTATGTTATTGATGCTATTGTGATTTCTGGCCTAATGCTCGATACATTGCTCGACACATCAGGAAGCTGCGGCGTGAGCGTCGCTGAGTGGTCCGATCACAGCGGGTTTGAAGTAGTGCCTGCATCGTCTATTTGGGAGACGCCTTGAACAGAAACTCGACGATCTCGGGGCGCTTTGCCCTGACTGGGGTGGCGGCTGCCGCGTTGTTGCTGGCCGCTCAGGGGGCGTGGGCGCTTGGTCTGGGCAGGCTGCAGGTGCAGTCGGCACTCGGCGAGACTTTGCGCGCCGAAATCGACGTGACCAGCCTTTCGCCCGAAGAGGCGGCGAACCTTCAGGTCAAGGTGGCGTCACCCGATGCCTACAAGGCTGCAGGGGTCGACTACAACGCGGTGCTGCCGGTCACGCGAGTCACGCTCGAGCGGCGCGCCGATGGCCGCCCGTATCTGCGGCTGACGAGCGATCGCGGCGTGCAGGAGCCGTTCGTCGACGTCATCCTCGAGATCAACTGGTCCACCGGCAGGCTGACCCGCGAGTACACGCTGCTGTTCGATCCGCCGGCGACGGCCCGCACTCCGGCACCGTCCACGGCCCCCGCGATGGCTGCGGCTAGCCCGGCGCCCGAGCCGGCACGACCGGTGGCACAGCCACGCCCCGCGCCGGCCCGCGTGCCGAGCGCTGAGCCCGCAGCACCGAGCGCCAGGTCCACCGAGCCGCGCGCCGTTGCCAGCCAACGTGCTGCGGCAGCGCCCGCCACGAAGGCCGGCCCGGAAAGTGGTGACGAATACCGCGTTCGCCAGGGCGACACGCTCTCGAAGATCGCCGGCCGCACACAACGCTCCGGGGTCTCGCTCGACCAGATGCTGGTCGCGCTGTACCGCGCCAACCCGCAGGCGTTCATGGACAACAACATGAACCGGCTCAAGTCGGGTGTCGTGCTGGCTGTTCCGAGCGCCGAATCGGCGAACGGGACGAGCGCTAGCGAAGCGCGCCAGGTCATCCAGGCCCAGAGTGCCGATTTCGGCGCGTACCGCCAGCGTCTCGCCGGTGCGGTGCCCGCCGCGAAGACCGAAGGGTCGACACGCCAGGCGAGCGGCAAGGTCCAGGCCCAGGTCGAAGACCGCAAGCAGGCCGCTGCGCCCACGCCCGACAAGCTGACCCTGAGCAAGGGCACGCCGGGCGCGAAGTCGCCCGAGGCGGCGATCTCGAAAGAGAGCGCGAAGAAAGCCTCGGACGTGCGTGTCGCCGAGCTCGCAAAGAACGTCGATGAACTGAAGAAGCTTTCGGGTGCGGCGTCCGCAGCCAAGCCGGGTGCCGCTGCAGCTCCGTCCGCTGCACCCGCGCCGGCTCCTGCCGTTGCGATCACGAAACCCGCGCCTGCGCCTGCGCCCGCGCCAGCAGCGCCGCCGCCGGCGCCTGCACCAGTGGCGAAGCCGGCTCCGGCACCCGCACCTGCGCCGGCCCCTGTGGCGCCGCCCGCTCCAGCGCCGGCTCCGGTCGTGGCCGCTGCCCCGACCCCGTCGGCTCCTGCCGCAGTGCCGGCTCCCGCGCCGACTGCTGCCGCCTCGATGCCTGCGCTGCCGGCTTCAGTGCCGGCCGTGACCGTTGCCGCCGCGCCCGCGTCAGCCCCGATCGCTGCAGCACCCACGCCGACAGTTCCCGCCTCGGCGCCGGTCCAGGCTGCTGCCAAGCCACCTGCGAAGCCGGCGGTGCCGGTCGAAGAACCTTCGTTCTTCGACTCTCTGCTCAACGACAACCCGCTGCTGCTCGGCCTCGGAGGGCTGGTCGTGGCACTGCTCGGCATCTTCGGTGTCTATCGCTTCGCGAAGAACGCGAAGAAGGACAGCGGCGAGACCTCGTTCCTCGAGAGCCGCCTGCAGCCTGACTCGTTCTTCGGCGCCAGCGGCGGCCAGCGCATCGACACGCGCGATGCCGGCGGCAATTCGTCGTCGATGAGCTACTCGCTGAGCCAGCTCGATGCGATCGGCGACGTCGACCCGGTCGCCGAGGCCGACGTGTATCTGGCCTACGGCCGCGACCTGCAGGCCGAAGAGATCCTGAAGGAAGCGATGCGCAGCAACCCGGACCGCATGGCGATCCGCACCAAGCTGCTCGAGGTCTATGCGAAGCGCCGCGATACCAAGGGCTTCGAACTGCTGGCGACCCAGCTCTACACGCTGACGCGCGGCGAGGGCGAAGACTGGGCGAAGGCGCAGGAGCTCGGCGCCCAGATCGATCCGGACAATCCGCTCTTCAAGCCGGGTGGCGCGCCGATCGTGCGCCACACGGAGAGCGGCGAACTGGTCGAGCCGCTTGGCGCCAGCACCATGCCGCAATCCGTGCTGCCGTCGCCGTCGCAATACGGTGCAGCGTCGATGTCCGGCGTGCCGCCGGTGCCGCCCGACAGCGGCGACATGGGCCTCGATCTCGACCTCGATCTCGGTGGACCCTCCACCGCCCCTGGCGCGCTCGAGTCGACGCAGACGCTGGCGCCGAGCGTCAAGCTGCCCGACAACGACATGACCGAGCTCGACTTCTCGCCGAGCCGCGCTCCGGCGCCGCCGCAGCCCGACGCGCACTCGTTCGACCTGTCGGACATCTCGCTCGACCTCGACCTGCCGACAGAAGCGCCGCTGGTCAAGCCGACCGCGAGCGCCCCGGCGCCGCTGGGCCGCGAATCCGGCCTGGGAGCGATCGACCTGCCGCCGCTCGACGACGATCACGAAGATCCGCTGTCGCGCAAGCTCGAGCTGGCCGAGGAGTTCCGCCAGATCGGCGACACAGACGGCGCGCGCGACCTGCTGCAGGAAGTCGTCGCGAAGGCGAGCGGCACCGTGAAGACGCGCGCGCAGAGCATGCTCGCCGATCTCGGCTAAAGCACGCTCGCGCAGCTCGGTCGGACCGTGAAGGTCGCGCTGGGCATCAGCTATCGCGGACAGGCCTACCGCGGCTGGCAAAGCCAGCCCGGTGGCCGTACCGTGCAGGATGCGCTCGAGTCCGCACTTGCACGCTTCGCCGACCAGCCACTGCGCACCCACTGCGCTGGCCGCACCGACGCCGGCGTGCATGCACTGAACCAGGTCGTGCACGTCGAGACGAGCGCCGTGCGCGAGCCGTTTTCCTGGGTTCGCGGCACCAATCGCTTCCTGCCAGACGACATCGCCGTCAACTGGGCGCGCGTGATGCCGGAGGACTTCCACGCACGCTTCGGGGCGATCGGGCGGCGCTACGTCTACGTGCTGCGCGAGTCGCCGATGCGCCCGGCGCTCGAAACGGGGCTGGTCGGATGGAGCTTTCGGCCGCTCGACGGTGAGCGGATGCGTGATGCGGGCAGGCTGCTGATCGGCGAGCATGACTTCAGCGCGTTCCGCTCCGCCGAGTGCCAGGCTGCGTCGCCGGTCAAGACGCTGCGTTCGATCGAGGTTACGCGGCGCGGTGCGTACTGGCGCTTCGAGTTCGACGCCAATGCGTTCCTGCACCACATGGTGCGCAACATCATGGGCTGCCTGGTGGCGATCGGCGCCGGCGTGCGCGACCGGAACTGGCTCGCCGACGTGCTTGCTGCGAGGGACCGCAGCGTCGCTGCGCCCACCTTCGCCCCCGATGGCCTCTACTTCGTCGGACCGTACTACGATCCCGCCTTCGAGGTGCCGAACGCACCGGCCGAGCTCGACTGGCTGCCGTGATGAACGAGAGAACCCGCATCAAGATCTGCGGCCTGACGAGAGAGGCTGATGTCGACGCCGCGGTCGCTGCGGGCGCTGATGCGATCGGCTTCGTGCTGTACGACAAGAGCCCGCGCCACATCACGCTTGAGCGCGCCGTCGAGCTCGCAGCCCGGTTGCCGGCGTTCGTGATGCCGGTCGGGCTGTTCGTCAACGCCCAGCCCGACGAGGTGAGTGCGGCTGTACGCGCCATTCCGCAGCTGCTCCTGCAGTTCCATGGCGACGAAACGCCGCAGCAGTGCCGCGCGGCCCGGCGGCCTTACATGCGAGCCGCGCGCATGGCTGCCGGCTTCGATTTGTTAAACTTCGCCTCCCGGTTCTCCGACGCTCATGCCTTGCTGCTCGACACCCACGTCGAGGGTTACGGCGGCAGCGGAAAGGTCTTCGATTGGTCGCTCGTTCCCTCCGCCGTGCCCCGTCCAGTCGTTTTGTCTGGTGGGTTGCATGCCGGAAATGTGATCCAAGGCATCACGGCGCTGCGGCCTTGGGCCGTTGACGTCAGCTCCGGCGTCGAATCCGTCGAATCGCCCCGAAAGGGCATCAAGGATGCCGATTCGATCCGCCGGTTCTGCGATGCCGTGCGCGAGGCCGATGCCCGCATTGCTGCATCGCTCGCCTGAACACTGAAGCGATCATGTCGAACTACCAGCAACCCGATGCCTCGGGCCACTTCGGCCCTGTCAATGGAACCTATTTCGGCGGCAGCTTTGTCGCCGAGACCCTCGTGCATGCGCTCGATGAACTGAAGCGCTGCTATGCCGAGGTGCAGAACGATCCGGCGTTCATCGCCGAGTTCAAGAGCGAGCTCGCCCATTTCGTCGGGCGGCCGAGCCCCATCTACCACGCCGCGCGAATGAGCCGCGAACTTGGCGGTGCGCAGATCTACCTCAAGCGCGAAGACCTCAACCACACCGGCGCGCACAAGGTCAACAACACGATCGGCCAGGCGATGCTCGCGCGCCGCATGGGCAAGCCGCGTGTCATCGCCGAAACCGGTGCCGGACAGCACGGCGTCGCGACTGCGACGATCTGCGCCCGATACGGTCTCGAGTGCATCGTCTACATGGGCAGCGAAGACGTGAAGCGCCAGTCGCCGAATGTCTACCGCATGAACCTGCTCGGTGCGACGGTCGTGCCTGTCGAAAGCGGCTCGAAGACGCTGAAGGACGCGCTGAACGAGGCGCTGCGCGATTGGGTGACGAACGTCGAGAACACGTTCTACATCATCGGCACGGTGGCAGGCCCGCATCCGTACCCGACGATGGTGCGCGACTTCCAGCGCGTGATCGGCGACGAGTGTCTGGTGCAGATGCCCGAGATGACCGGCCGCCAGCCCGACGCGGTGATCGCATGCGTTGGCGGCGGCAGCAACGCGATGGGCATCTTCTATCCGTACATCGACCATGCGGCTACGCGGCTGATCGGTGTGGAAGCGGCGGGCGAGGGGCTTGCGAGCGGCAAGCATGCCGCCTCGTTGAGCGCCGGCTCGCCGGGCGTGCTGCACGGCAACCGCACCTACCTGCTGCAGGACGCGAACGGCCAGATCATCGAGACGCACTCCATTTCCGCCGGTCTGGACTACCCCGGCGTCGGCCCCGAGCATGCGTACCTGAAGGACATCGGCCGCGCCGAGTACGTCGGCATCACCGACGACGAAGCCTTGAAGGCGTTCCACCACCTGTGCCGCACCGAAGGCATCATCCCGGCGCTCGAGTCGTCGCACGCCGTGGCCTACGCGATGAAGCTCGCGCCGACGATGCGAAGCGACCAGCAACTGCTCGTGAACCTGTCCGGCCGAGGCGACAAGGACATCAACACCGTCGCGTCGCTGGCCGGTCTGAAGGGTCTGTCATGAGCCGGATCGCCGCAACGTTCAGCGCGCTGCAAGCGCAGGGTCGCAAGGCGCTGATCCCCTACGTCACGGCTGGCGATCCGTTCGCCGACGCGACGGCGCAGATCATGCACGCGATGGCGAAGGCCGGCGCCGACGTGATCGAGCTCGGCGTGCCGTTCTCCGACCCGATGGCCGACGGCCCGGTGATCCAGAAGGCCGGCGAGCGCGCGCTCGCACGCGGCATCGGGATGCCGCAGGTGCTGGACATGGTTCGCACGTTCCGCAAGAGCGACGACACCACGCCTGTCGTGCTGATGGGCTATGCGAACCCGGTCGAGCGGTACGGCATCGAGCGCTTTGTGGCCGATGCGAAGTCGGCTGGCGTCGATGGCGTGCTCGTCGTCGACTACCCGCCCGAGGAGTGCGAAGGTTTTGCCGCGACGTTGAAAGCCAATGGCCTCGACCCGATCTTCCTGCTCGCGCCGACCTCGACCGATGCACGCATCGCCCACGTCGGGCGCATCGCGAGCGGCTACGTCTACTACGTGTCGCTCAAGGGCGTGACCGGGGCAGGGCACCTCGACACCGCTGCTGTCGCGGCAATGATCCCGCGCATCAAGGCGCACGTGAAGCTGCCAGTCGGCGTCGGTTTCGGCATTCGTGACGGCGCCAGCGCGCGCGCCGTGGCCGACGTGTCGGACGCCGTCGTGATCGGCACTGCGCTCGTGCAGGCCCTCGAAACCCGTTCGCGCGACAATGTCGCCTCCGCGGCGGGCGACTTCATCGCGACGATCCGCGCCGCGCTCGATTCAAACCGCGCCTGAAAGGACCCACCTTCATGAGCTGGCTCGAAAAACTGCTGCCCCCGAAAATTCAACCCAACGAAGGTGGGCAACGCCGCTCCGTGCCCGAAGGGCTGTGGATCAAATGCCCGGCCTGCGAAACGGTGCTCTACAAGACCGACCTCGAGCAGAACGTCTATGTCTGCCCGAAGTGCTCCCACCATCACCGCATCGGTGCCCGCGCACGGCTTGATTCGTTCCTCGACGCCGAGGGCCGCTACGAGATCGGCCAAGAGGTGCTCCCGGTCGATGCGCTGAAGTTCAAGGACAGCAAGAAATACCCCGAACGCCTGAAGGACGCGCTCGAGCAGACGGGTGAAACCGATGCGCTCGTGGTGATGGGCGGAGCGGTGCGCAGTGTGCCGATCGTGGCCGCATGCTTCGAGTTCGAGTTCATGGGTGGCTCGATGGGGTCGGTCGTCGGTGAGCGGTTTGTTCGCGGCGTGGATGCCGCGCTCGAACAGAAGACGCCGTTCGTCAGCTTCACTGCGACCGGTGGTGCGCGCATGCAGGAGGGCTTGCTGAGCCTGATGCAGATGGCGAAGACCAACTCCGCGCTGACGCGCCTCGCGAAGGCGAAGCTGCCCTACATCAGCGTGCTCACCGATCCGACGATGGGTGGCGTGTCGGCGAGCTTCGCTTTCGTCGGCGACGTCGTGATCGCCGAGCCCGGCGCGCTGATCGGCTTCGCGGGCCCGCGCGTGATCGAGAACACCGTGCGCGAGAAGCTGCCGGAGGGCTTTCAGCGCTCCGAGTTCCTGCTGCAGACTGGCGCGATCGACATGATCGTCGACCGCCGCCAACTGCGCGATCGCATTGCGATGCAGATCGCGATGCTGCAGCGGCAAAGCGCCGACGCGGTGGCGTAAACCTCGAGAGTTCACCGTTCGCGCCGAATCCTTCGGCAAGCTCGGCCCGAACGGCACCGACATCATCATGAGTCTCCCCACCACGCTCGCCGACTGGCTGGAGCGCTGCGAACGCCTGCACCCCAAAGAGATCGACATGACGCTCGAGCGCTCGCGGCGCGTGGCTGCGCGGCTCGGGCTCGCGTTCGACGTGCCGGTGATCGTCGTCGCGGGCACGAACGGCAAGGGCTCGACCTGCGCGATGCTCGAGTCGATCGCGCTGGCGGCCGGCTATCGCGTTGGCCTGTACTCGAAGCCGCATCTCGTGCATTTCGAGGAGCGCTGCCGCGTCAACGGCCGGATGGTCGACGCCGCGCAGCTGTTGCCGCATTTCGAAGCCGTCGAGGCGGTGCGCGCCGTCGAAGGCTTGAGCCTCACCTATTTCGAGTTCACGACGCTCGCTATCGCGCGGCTGCTGTCACACGCCCCGCTCGATCTCGTGATCCTGGAGGTCGGACTCGGTGGCCGGCTCGACACGGTCAACGTCGTCGATGCCGACTGCGCCGTGATCACGAGCATCGACATCGACCACACCGAGTACCTCGGCGATACGCGCGAGAAGATCGGCTTCGAGAAGGCCGGCATCATGCGATCCGGCCGGCCTGTGGTGGTGAGCGATCCGGTGCCGCCGCAAAGCGTCGTCGACCGTGCCGAGGAGATCGGTGCCGATCTCTGGCGCTTCGGGCGCGATTTCAACTACGCGGGAGACAAGCAGCAGTGGCGCTGGGCCGGCCGCCACAAGCGCTTCAACGCGCTCGCCTACCCGGCCCTGCGGGGCGCGAACCAACTGCTCAACGCGTCGGGCGTGCTGGCTGCCTTCGAGGCGCTCCATCAGCGCCTGCCGATCACCGCACAGGCCGTTCGGATCGGGCTCGCGCAGGTCGAACTGGCGGGTCGCTTCCAGATCGTGCCGGGACAACCGACGCTGGTCCTCGACGTCGCCCACAACCCGCATTCGGTGGCGACGCTCGTGCAGAACCTGGACCAGATGGGCTTCTTCCCGCGCACGCATGCCGTGCTCGGTGTGATGCACGACAAGGACATAGACGCCATTCTCACCCGCATGGCGCCGCTCGTCGACCACTGGCACTTCACCGACCTGCCGTTGCCGCGCGCCGAACGCGCGGCGGTACTGGCGGCGCACCACACGAGCCTGGTGCAGGAGGGGCTCAGGGGGCCCGGGTCGGTGGAGGTCGAGTGCCACGCGTCGCCTGCTGACGCACTGCGTACGGCGATCGAGCAATGCGACCCCGCTGATAGAATCGTCGTGTTCGGTTCCTTCCTCACCGTGGGCGGTGTTCTGAAAGACGGACTGCCTCGGCTGACCGGCCAGCACGCCACCTGAGCGCCGCTCGCGAACGCCCTGATTGCCGCGGCGCGCCGGCCGCCAAATCCGAGACTCTCGAGACTTCCACGCATGGGGTTGTTGTCCATTTTCAAGCGCAAGACCGAGGCCCCGCCCCCCGCAGCGGGCAGCGGTCGGTCCAGCAGCGAACCCGCCGACGAGGTCATGCGAGCCCGCGTGCGTGCGCGGCAGCGCCTGATCGGTGCGGCTGTTCTCGTGGTGATCGGCATCATCGGCTTCCCGCTCGTCTTCGAAACCCAGCCGCGTCCCATTCCTGTCGATATTCCGATCGAGATTCCACGCAAGGAAGGTGCGCCGCCGCTCGTGATGCCGCCCGCGCGTGGCCCTGCGGCGCGCCCTCTGACGCCGAGCGCGCCGCAGGCGGCCGCGAGCACGGTGGCGGCGCCCGCCGATGACGTGATCACCGAGTCGCGCGACGAAGCCGCCGGTCGACCGGCGCCCGCGGCTTCCGCCACGAGCAGCACGAAGTCCGCCGAACGCAGCTCGTCGCCGGTGCCCGTTCATGCAGCCGCCAAGCCGCCCGAGCCGAAGCCACCCGAGGCCAAGCCGCCAGAAAGCAAACCGGCAGAGGCCAAGCCTGCCAAGCCGGTCGAGGCCAAGGTGGCGACGGCCGCGCAGGCGAGCGAGTCGGCGCGTGCGAAGGCCCTGCTCGAAGGCAAGGACTCATCCGCAGTGAAGGCCGAGGCCGGCCGTTTCGTCGTACAGGTCGGCGCGTTCGCCGATGCCGCGGCCGCACGCGAGATGCGCCAGAAGGCGGAGAAGCTGGGCCTCAAGACCTATACGCAGGTGGCGAGCACGTCGGCTGGCAACCGCATCCGCGTGCGCATCGGCCCGTTCGCGAGCCGCGACGAAGCCGACAAGGCGCTGGCCAAAGCCAAGGGCGGCGGGCTGACCGCTGTCGTGCTCACCTTGTAGGGGCAGAGGGCCATGGCACTCGAGATCGGCTGGGTCGACATCGCGATGCTGGCGTTCCTGCTGCTCTCGGTCGTCGTCGGGCTGGTTCGTGGCGTCGTGTTCGAGGTGCTCTCGCTGATCGGCTGGTTCGTCGCCTGGTTCTTCGCACTCTGGCTGACGCCGGTCGCGCTGCCCTACATCACGCTTGGCGGTGTCGGCACGACCTTGAATCACGTGATCGCGTTCGCATGTGTGTTCCTCGTCGTGCTGCTGATCTGGGGCATCGGCGCGAGGCTGGTGCGCGCGCTGATCCGGGCAACGCCGTTGAGCCCGGTCGACCGGGTGCTCGGCGCGGGCTTCGGCGTGCTGCGCGGCGGGGTCGTGTTGTTGCTGGTGGTGCTGGTCGTGGGTTTCACGCCGCTGGGCAAGTCGCAGGCGTGGCACCACTCGGTCGGCGTGGTCTGGTTGAATTCCGTCTGGCAGGAACTGAAGCCCGCGTTGTGGGGCGACGGAACCGCATCTCGCGACGCGTGATCGATAAGCGTCGCCACTGAAATCGTTGGGTCGTTTGGGGCATATCGCATGTGCGGCATCGTTGGCGTCATTTCCAGAAGCCCGGTCAATCAGCTGATCTACGACGCGTTGCTGTTGTTGCAGCACCGCGGGCAGGATGCGGCCGGCATCGTGACGATGGAAGGCACGAAGTGCTACATGCACAAGGCCCGCGGCATGGTGCGCGACGTGTTCCGTACGCGCAACATGCGCGGGTTGCCCGGCACCGTAGGCCTCGGCCAGGTGCGCTACCCCACGGCGGGCAACGCTTACAGCGAGGAAGAGGCGCAGCCGTTCTACGTCAACGCACCGTTCGGCATCGTTCTCGTGCACAACGGCAACCTCACGAACGCGCTTGCGCTGAAGGATGAGCTGTTCGACGTCGACCGTCGTCACATCAACACCACCAGCGACACCGAGGTGCTGATCAACGTGCTCGCGCACGAACTCGAGCTTGCGGTGCGGGGCAAGGAGCCGCTCACGCCCGAGACGGTGTTCACCGCAGTGCGCGCCGTGCACAAGCGCATCAGGGGTTCGTATGCCGTGGTGGCACTGATCGCCGGGCACGGGCTGCTCGCGTTCCGCGATCCGTACGGCATCCGCCCGCTGTGCTACGGCGAAGGCGAAGGCCCGGAAGGCCGTGACGTGATGGTCGCCAGCGAGTCGGTCGCCATCGAGGGCACCGGGCACAGGGTCGTGCGCGACGTGGCGCCGGGAGAGGCGTTGTTCATCGACCTCGAAGGGCGCGTGCATGCGCAGCAGTGCGCCGAGAACCCGAGCTTGAACCCATGCATGTTCGAGTTCGTCTACCTCGCGCGGCCCGACTCGATCATGGACGGCGTGTCGGTCTACCAGGCGCGCCTGAACATGGGCGAGACGCTCGCGCAGCGCCTGATCTCTACGATCAAGCCCAGCGACATCGATGTCGTGATTCCGATTCCGGAATCGAGCCGTCCATCGGCGATGCAGCTTGCGCAGCGCATCGGCAAGCCGTATCGCGAAGGCTTCGTGAAGAACCGCTACGTCGGCCGCACCTTCATCATGCCGGGGCAGGGCGTGCGCAAGAAGTCGGTGCGCCAGAAGCTCAACGCGATCGGCGTCGAGTTCAAGGGCCGCAACGTGCTTCTGGTGGACGACTCGATCGTGCGCGGCAACACCAGCAAAGAGATCGTGCAGATGGCACGCGAGGCCGGCGCCCGCAAGGTCTACATGGCCTCGGCTGCACCGCCGGTGCGCTATCCGAATGTCTATGGCATTGACATGCCCACCAAGGAAGAGCTGATCGCGCACAACCGCAGCATCGAGGAGGTGCGCGAGTACATCGGCGCCGACGCGCTGATCTACCAGGACGTGAACGCGATGAAGCGCGTGGTCGGTGCGCTGAACCCCCATCTGAATGGCTTCGAAGCGTCGTGCTTCGACGGCGTCTACATCACCGGCGACGTGAGCGCGGCTGACTTCGACGCGATGGCCGCGCAGCGCGCCGCGCAGAGCGATGAAGAAGAAGGCGACGACCGCTCGCGCCTTGCCTTGCAGAGCGCGACCGAATCGACCTGATGAGCCTGATGACCCGCACCGTTCGCACCCGCATCGCCCCCTCGCCGACCGGCTTCCTGCATCTCGGCACCGCCCGCACAGCGCTGTACTCGTGGGCATATGCGCGCCATCACGGCGGGCAGTTCGTGCTGCGCATCGAAGACACCGATGTCGCACGCTCGACGCAAGACTCGGTTGACCAGATCCTCGCCGCCATGCATTGGCTCGGCCTCGACTACGACGATGGTCCGATCTACCAGATGCAGCGGCTCGATCGCTACAACGCCGTCATCGAGCAGATGCTCGCGGCCGGCAGTGCCTATCGCTGCTACTGCACACCCGAACAACTCGACGCGATGAAGGCGGCGCAGGAAGCGCGCGGCGAGAAGCGCCGCTACGACGGGACCTGGCGTCCCGAGCCCGGCAAGGCGCTGCCGCCGGTTCCGCAAGGCGTTCAACCGGTCGTGCGCTTTCGCAACCCGGTCGACGGCGACGTCACCTGGGACGACCTGGTGAAGGGCCCCATCACGATCAGCAACCGCGAGATCGACGATCTCATCATCGCGCGCCCGTCGGCGGAGCCCGGCGGCCTCGGCGTTCCGACCTACAACTTCGCGGTCGTCGTCGACGACTGGGACATGGGGATCACGCACGTGTTCCGCGGCGACGAACATGTCAACAACACGCCGTGGCAGATCAACATCTTCAACGCACTCGGTGCGGCCTTGCCGCTGTTCGGCCACCTGCCGGTGATCCTCGGCGACGACGGGCAGAAGTTGTCGAAGCGGCGCGGCGCCGTCAGCGTGACGGCGTATGAAGAGAACGGCTACCTGCCCGAAGCGATGGTCAACTATCTCGCGAGGCTCGGCTGGAGCCACGGCGACGAAGAGCTGTTCAGCCGCGAGCAACTCGTGCAGTGGTTCGACGGCAGCCACCTTTCGAAGAGCCCGGCGCAGTGGGATGCCGCGAAGCTCTCCTGGGTGAACGCGCATTACCTGAAGCACAGCAGCGATGCTGCACTTGCGAAGCTCGTGGCGGCGCAGTTCGCGCGGCGCGGCGTGTCGGCCGACGAAGGCGCGGCCCTGGAGCGCATGTGCGCGCTCTTCAAGAATCGCTGCACCACCACAGTCGAGCTCGCCGACTGGCTCGCGATGTACTTCACGCCGGCACTGCCGTCGGCCGACGACATCTCCGCGCACGTCACGCCTGTCGTGCTGCCGGCGCTCGACACCTTGCGCGAAAAGCTCTCCGCGATCGAGTGGAACAAGGCGGCGATCGCTGCTGCGATCAAGGAAACGCTCGCCGCCCATGTGCTCAAGATGCCGCAGCTGGCGCACGCGGTGCGCGTGCTCGTGTGCGGTCGTGCGCAGACGCCGTCGATCGACGCAGTCCTCGAGCTGTTCCCTCGCGAAGCCGTGCGGGAGCGTTTGCTAAGGCGCTGAAAAGCTGGCTATAATCGCAGTCTCGCTTGAGTTGTGATGGCTGCACCAGCTTGCTGTAGAAAGTATTCAGCACGGGGGTATAGCTCAGCTGGGAGAGCGCTTGCATGGCATGCAAGAGGTCAGCGGTTCGATCCCGCTTACCTCCACCAAAAGCCGGGCAGCACAGTGCAACTCGGGTCGCGAAGGTTTTGCAGTCCCCTTCGTCTAGAGGCCTAGGACACCACCCTTTCACGGTGATTACAGGGGTTCGAATCCCCTAGGGGACGCCAAGTTTTTGTGGCACTTGCGGGGCGTGCGGATCGATCGAAACGCGCGAGCCGGAAGCCACATGGAGTGGTAGTTCAGTTGGTTAGAATACCGGCCTGTCACGCCGGGGGTCGCGGGTTCGAGCCCCGTCCACTCCGCCAACAAATCAACGGGTTGCAGCAGCGATGTTGCAACCCGTTTTTCTTTGGCTCGATGCTGGTTGGGCGCACTGAACTTTGGTTCAGTGGAGGCTAGTCCCCGACCCAGCGCAAGGCTGATGCCTTCAGGTGTGCGCGCATCGCCGCCTGCGCAGCGATGGGATCGCGAGCCTCCACCGCCTTCAGGATCGCTTCATGCTCCGTCAGCGCCGTCTTCCACGTGCGTGTGCTTTCGAAGCGTGAGCTGATCTTCGCGGTGATCGGGCTGTGGCGCTCGTCGAACAGCTCTGCGATGAGGCGGTACAGGATGGCGTTGCCGCTCATCTCCGCCAGCGTCAGGTGGAACTGCCGATCGAGATCCACCCGTGCGCGCCGGCGATCGATCGCTGCTTCCATGCCCTTGAGCAGCTCGCGCAGGCGAGCCAGCAGTTCCGGCGTGACCCGCGCGCACGCCAGGATGACAACTTCGCCTTCGATGACCGAGCGTGCTTCCATCAGCTGGCTCGGGCTTTCGCCCATCGCTGCGGTCCGTGTGGCCACCGGGCCCGACTTGGCGTCCGAGACGTAGACGCCCGACCCGCTGCGCACCTCGACGCGCCCCTCGACGTCGAGCGCGATCAGCGCTTCGCGCAACGAAGGCCGCGACACGCCCAGCTGCTGGGCCAGGTCGCGCTCGGGCGGCAAGCGTGTTCCGGGCGCGAAGCCGCCCTGATCGATCAGCTCACGAATCTGGTCGGCGATCTGCTGGTAGAGCCGGCGCGATTCGACCGGCTTGAACTGAAGGGCCATGGCGCGGCGGGAAAGTGGGACATCGCATTATCGACATCCGCTTCAGCTGACGAGACCTGATCGAAATTGGTAAGACCCCTACGTGCATTGATGGTCAAGTGGCCTTACCATTACCCTCATCATGCTTTGCACCTGGCCTTACCAAAGTCTTTTGTTCGACTGGTGGCGATGTCGTGCTCGAGGCACCGCCCCGGCGTAGTACCCACGACTCTCGAGCGGCAACTCGATAGACCTCACAAGGAGACGCAGATGAAGGGGACACTGAGGAAGGGCCTGGCGTGCTGGGCCGCAGCGGCTGCTGCATTCCTGAACCTGGCGTGGACCTCCACGGCGCTCGCCCACGACGACCCCGACGAATGGGCGCTGCGCGCTGCGATCGAGCACGCCGAACGCAGCACGGCGCCCGGCCGTCGGCCTATCGTCGAGACTCACATCCACTTCTGGAAGGTGACAAGGCCGGGCGGCGTGCCGTGGCCGACGCCGGCCGAAGGCCCGATCTTCCGCGACGTACTGCCCGCTGAATACAGTGCGATCGCACGCGCCAATGGCGTCGTGACGGCAGGCATCGTCGAAGCGAGTGGCATCGTCGAGGACAACCAGTGGATCCTCGACCTGGTGCGGCACGACCGCTTCTATTCATTCTTCGTCGGCAACCTCGAGATCGGCTCGCCGACCTTCGCCCGCGATCTGGCGCGCTTCGCGCACGACCCGCGCTTCGTCGGCATCCGCGGCTACCTGACCGGCCCGGCCGAGGGCATCACGCTCACCCCGGCACAACTCACCAATCTGCGCGACCTGGCGCGGCGCGGCATGACGCTGGACATCATCAGCCGGGGAGCGAAGAACCCGAAAGACCAGGTGCAGGCGCTGTGCAGTGCGGTGCCCGATCTGCGCATCATCATCGACCACCTCGGTGGCGCCAAGGGTCCGCCGCCGGTCGACCCCACGTGGGAGCTCGAGATCCGCCGCCTCGCCGACGTGTGCCCGAATCTCTACATGAAGTTCTCGTCGTTCTACGACTTGTACGCGCCGGGAGACGTCGTCTACCCGACACCCACGGACCTCGGCGCCTACAAGGCGCATTTCGACGTGCTGATGACCGCATTCGGTGCAGACCGCTTGATCTGGGGCAGCAACTGGCCAGTGATCGGACTGCACGGAACCTTCGAGGCCCAGATCGCCATTGCCGAAGAGTATCTCGCCCCGTTGGGAACCAGGGTGCGGGACAAGGTGATGTTCAGGAACGCGCTCGAGTTCTATCGGCGGCATCGGCGTTAGCCGGCTATCCCAGCGTGAACGCCTCGTGCACCGCTGACTGAACGCCGCCACCGAGCACTGCGCCGCCGCCCGCCACGTAGATCCAGTCGCCGATCGCACCGGCGCCGACTGCGTGGCGAGGCGTGAGCATCGCTGCATGCCGCTGCCAGGTATCGGTGGCGGGGTCGTAGCTCTCCATCTGACCGTAGACGCGAGCCTGGCGCGGCACGCCGTCGACGATAGCCCCGCCTTCGCCGCCCATCGCCCACAAGCGATTGCGGTAGACGACGAGGCCATGGCCGGAACGCTCCGTCGGCATCGGCGCGCGCAGCTCCCACGTGTCGCGTGCCGGGACGTACACGTGGTGCAGCGTGGTGTTGTATTCGAAGGTGTTGAAGCGCCCGCCGATCACATGCACGAGCCCGTTGTGCGCAACGCAGCCGACATGGTCTCGCGCGCCGGGCAACGCCTTGCGGGCGCTCCAGCGGTCGGTCTTCGGGTCGTAGACCTCGTGCCAGCCCACGCTCGCGCGTTCAGCGGCCGGCTCGGCGGCGCCGCCGATCAGATGGATCCGCCCGTCGAGCAGCACCGCCGCCGCAGCGCCTCGCGGGCGCGGCATCGGGGCGATCGCGGTCCATCGGTTCGAGTCGATGTCGTATACGTAGGCCAGGTTGTCGGAGCGCCGGTTCTGCTCGACGAAGCCGCCGAAGGCCCACACGCGCGCGTCGTCGGACACTACGGCGACGTGGTTGGCGCCGCGCGGCAGCGGTGCACCGGCTAGCCAGCGGTCTTGCGCCGGGTCATAGATGTGGTGGTAGTCGCGGTTGACAGCGCCCTCGCCGTATCCGCCCACGACATGCATGCGGCCGCGTGCGACGGTCGCCCACGCCATCTCGCTGCGCGGAATCGGCAATGCCGCGCGCGCCACCCAGCGGCCCGAGGGGCCGGCCGGAGCGGGGCTGTCCACCACTCGTTGCGCTTCTTGCTCGGGTGTCAGATGGTGCGGCACGCCACCTTGCAGCCGCGCGTAGGGCGCGGATGCCGACGGTGCGGTGGGCAGGGCACCCGCGTCCTGGGCGGCGGTCTGTGCACGCCCGGTCGTCACGAACGGCAGCGCGAGCGAGGCAAGCAGGTGTCGTCTTTGCATGGGCCGATCATCGCCATGCCGCTGCGGCTGCGCAACTGCGCCGGTTCATCGCTTCGCTCGTTTCGGCCGCTTGACGGCGCGGACCTTCCCGCTCTCCCCACCTCCGCAATAGAAGAGCTCGGCACCGTCGGACTCCATGCCGCTGACGCCGATGCCCGCCGGCATCTCGAGGCGATCGAGCACGGTGCCGCTGGCGGGGTCGATGCGGCGGATGTCGCTCTCGTCGCCATCCCAGGTGCCATGCCACAGCTCGCCGTCGACCCAGGTCACGCCGGTGACGAACCGGTTGCTCTCGATGGTGCGCCGGATCGCCCCGGTTTCGGGATCGATCTGATGGATCTTGCGGCTGCGGTAGTGCCCGACCCACAGGCTGCCTTCGGCCCACGCAAGGCCCGAATCGCCGCCGCCGCCGGGAGCCGGAATCGACGCCAGGACATCGCCTGTCGCCGGATCGATCTTGTCGATGCGCGCTTCGGCGATCTGGTACAGGTGCTTGCCGTCGAACGCGGTGCCCGCGTCGCATGCGATGGCGAGGCTGCGCACGGTCTGCCCGCTGGCGGGGTCGATGGCGACCAGCTTCGATCCCGTCGCGGCCCAGATGCGCTGGCCATCATGGGTGACGCCGTTGACGCGATCGGCACCTTCGAATGGGCCGTACTCGCGCACGATCTCGGCCGCCTGCGCCTGTACCGTGTCTCTCGCATTGCTCATCGTGTCGCTCCGTCGGCGCGCTGGATTGCAGCGCCGTTGGAGTGAATCTACGCGAGCGGCAGCGAAGACGGGAGTAACAAGATCGTCGTGAATCCAGTCAGCGGCGGTGCAAGCCATCGTTGAGCGCGGGCGCGCCCGATCGAACGCACGCGCTTCTCGGCCTCGAGCTCTGCCAGTGCGCGCTGCACCGTGCGCTGGCTGGTGTCCGTCGCGAGCGCGAGGGCCGAGGTGGACCAGGCGGCGCCATCGGCCAGCAGCGCGAGCAGCGAGGCCTGGTCGCCGTCGATGGGCGGGACGAGCACGGCGACCTCGCGCCCGCCATGCGGTACCAGCGCGAAGCCTCGCACGCTCGCCTCGATGCGCGCCAGCGGTGCAGCAAGCGCGCGCAAGCGGCCGATCTCGACGCGCAATCGCGCGCGGTGCGTCTCGTCGGGCCGGCGCGTCCGGAACGCGCGCGCGATCAGCACGTTGCGATCGACGTCGCCCGGCCAGGCTTCGGCCAGGGTGCGTGCCAGCGCAAACAGGATCGGCCGGCGCGCCAGCGACAGCCACGTCTCGTCGCCGCAGCGCAGGCCGCGGCGACAGGCGTCGATCACCAATGCGCCCGAGGCCAGCAAGGCCTCGACATCGCTCAGGCGCATCGGCTCTTCGGCGCTGCCGCCGGTATGCAGGCGCCGAGCCGCGGGGTAGTCGAGCGCCGCGCGAGCCTCGGCCACTTCGGCCAGCAGTGCCGGCACGCCCGCACGCCGCGCCGCCTCGTGAGCACGCGCCAGCGCCGCGCGTGCCGGCGCAGTGCGCAGCGAGCGCAGCATCACCTCGGCCGAGCAGAGCTCGGCCACGGCCGCCAGCGACGGCGGCAGGCCGGTCGCGTCGAGACGGGCCAGCACCGACGCGGCTTCGTCGAGGCGGCCGAGCAGCAGCAGCCGGCGTACCGCGACCAGACGTGCGTGCAGCGCATTGGCATGGTCGGCGCGCGCCTCGAGCGCTGTCGACGCGGCCGCCAGCGCGCGCGGCGAGCCGCTCAGGTCGCGCATCGCGAGCGCCACTTCGGCTTCGGCGACAACGCAGCGCGCGCGGGACAGTTCCTCATGGGCGCCAAAGCCGCGCGCGGCACGGTGCAGCAGCTCGCGGGCACGCGGGTGCTCGCCGAGTTGTGCCATCGCGATGCCGCGCAGCGCCAGCGCGGGTGGGTCCTCGCGCAAGCTCACATGCTTGAGGGCGCCGATCGCATCGCCTGCAACGAGAGCGCGCGCGGCCGCGGCGATCAGTGAATCCATCGCGAGAGGCTACAGCGTCTTGTCACGCGGCCGAAGCCGGCGTGCACGGCGTCAACGCACGAACTGGTCGACGTACTCGGCGCCGAGACCGGTCTCGACGTAGTGACGGCGGCACATCTCGATCTTCGTGAACACGTCTTCGTAGCCCGTGTGCCGGCCTTGCTCGTCCACATAGATCATCGCGCCGTGGATGTTGAAGTGCGTGATCATCTCCGGTTGGCCGGCCGCCTCGTCGACGACCAGCGTGTGGATCTCGCCGGGGGGCTCGTAGACGAACGAGCCCTCGCTCGCGACCCAGTCGTGCTCGAGATAGCGCCAGGCACCCTTGATCACATAGCCGGTCACCCACGACGGGTGGATGTGCCGCGACAGCACGCCGCTCTTGCGCACCCGCAGCAGGTTGCACCAGCTGCCGGTGACCGTGTTGAGCAGCAGAGGGCGGAACCAGACGTTCGGCGCCTGCGGGACCCACACGCGCTCGTCGTCTGGAATGGCGGGCACGGCAATCTCGCGCTGGATGCCGGGGTGCTGAGTGATCATGAATGCTTCCTCATCGAGACGTTCAGGCCACGAGATATCCGCCGTCCACCGGCAGCACGATGCCGGTGACGAATGCTGCCGCCGGGCCGGCCAGGAACAGCACCGGCCCGGCCACGTCTTCGGGCGTGCCCCAGCGGCCCATCGGCGTGCGCGCCAGGATGGGCGCGGAGCGCGCAGGGTCGTCCTGCAGCGCCTGCGTCAATGGCGTGGCGATCCAGCCGGGGGCCACTGCATTGACGCGGATGCCGTCGGCCGCATACGCGATCGCGAGGCTCTTGGTCAGTTGTGCCACGCCGCCCTTGCTTGCGCTGTAGCCGGGCACCAGGCCGCCACCGAAGAAGCTCAGCATCGATGCGGTGTTGACGATGCAGCCGCGCCGCGCCTTGAGGCCGGGCCGCGCTGCCGCGCACACGCGCATCGTGCCGTTGAGGTTGATGTCGACGGTCTCCGCAAAGGCGGCCGGGTCATGTTCGGCGCCGCGTCTGATGACGCCGGCGCAGTTGACCACCACGTCGAGCTCCCCGAGCGCTGCGACCCACCGCGCGACCGCGTCGGCGTCGCGCACGTCGAGGCGCGCGAACTCGATCCCGGATGCCGACGCGGCGGCGGCCGTGACCTCGTGATCGGTCGCTCCGGTGGCGTGCACCTGCGCACCATCGGCGGCGAACGCACGAGCGATGCCGAGCCCGATGCCGCTCGTGCCGCCGGTGATGAGCACACGCCTTGCGTGCGTTGTCGTCTCGGAATCGCTATTTGCCGTCATTCGCAGTCGAGTCCATGTCGCGAACCTCTTCGGCACGCAGGCTAACGTATCCGGCCGGGCCAGGATCGTCATCAGGGCCATGAGTGCGGCGAACAAGGGGTGCTCGCGGGAATGGCCGCGGCCCTTTCTCAGCGCAGGTGTCAGGTCACCACAACGTGCGGCGGCGTGAGAGTGTGAAAGACGATGTCGCCGTCTTCGCAACTCGGTGCCATCAGATGACGCGTGAGAGGCGAGGGGGTTGGACACGTCGCGTGTGTTTGCCCTACAGTCGCGCTTCCCCGGCGGCTCATGAGGCTGTCCGGTCAACACCAACGGTCATGGCGTCGATGACAACAATCACGACTTACTCCTCCCGTTGCGGTCTCTCGGCCGCGGGATCCAGGTTCACACAGGCAGGCCGATGCGCGCTTGCCGTCGCAAGCGTCCCGCTGCTGCTGGCGGGCATGGCAGGCTGCAATCGCACCGCCGAGGCTCAGCATGGCGGAGGCGGCGGAGCCCCTCCGGCGATGCCGGTTGCGGTGGTCGCCGCCAAGCTGAGCAGTGTTCCTGTGCTGCTCGAGGCCGTCGGCCGCGCCGAAGGCTCCAAAGAGGTCGAGGTTCGGGCGCGGGTGACCGGTCTGATCGAGCAGCAGCGCTATCGCGAAGGCGACCGCGTGAAGGCGAACGCGCCGCTGTTTCTCATCGAGCAGGCTCCCTTCGAGATCGCGCTCGCGCAGGCGCGCGCCGCGCTGATGCAGGAGCAGGCCAAGCTCGAGCAGGCGCGGCGCGAGGCGAAGCGGCTCGCACCTCTGGCCGAGCAGCGCGCGATCAGCCAGCGCGAATACGACGACGCGACGTCCACGCTGCACGTCTCCGAGGCGAGCGTTGCCGCAGCGCAGGCCCAGGTGCGGCAGGCGCAGCTGAACCTTTCATACACGCGTGTCGTCTCGCCAATCAACGGCCTCACCGGGCGCGCCGAAAAATCGCAAGGCAGCCTGGTCAGCCCGACCGACGGCCTGCTCACGCGTGTGACGCAGACCGACCCGATCTGGGTGCGCTTCTCGTTCTCCGAGAGCGAGCTCGCGCGCCTGCGCGGCGGCAAGGCCGGGGTGGTGAAGCTCCTGTCGGCCGAAGGCAAACCGCTGGGTGCAACCGGCAAGCTGAACTTCGAAGGCTCGACGGTCGATCCGCAACTTGGCACCGTGCAGTTGCGTGCCGAGTTCGCGAACCCCGATCTCGCCGTGCTGCCAGGGCAGTTCGTGCGGGCCCAGGTCAACGCCGGTGACGAGCAGGCCTACATCGTGCCGCAGGCCGCCGTCATCAACGGCGAGCGCGGCAAGGCAGTGTGGACCGTCAAGGAAGGCAAGGCACTGCCGGCACCGGTGGAGGTCGGAGCGTGGGTCGGCAACGGATGGGCCGTTCGCAAGGGCCTGAGCGAAGGCGACACGGTGATCGTCGACAACCTGCTGAAGCTGCGACCCGGTGCGCCGGTCGCGCCACAGGCAGCGTCGGCGCCCGCCTCTGCACCGGGATCGGCCGCTCCATCGGCTGCGCCGGGTGCGTCGTCGCCGGCCTCCAAGCCCTCGCGCTGAGCGCGGGACCCTCCGTAGAGCAGCAAGAGGTCCTCCGCCGTGTTTTCGCGCTTTTTCATCGAGCGGCCCGTATTCGCCGCAGTCCTGTCCATCATCATCCTGCTGGCCGGCGCGGTGTCGCTGAAGATACTGCCGATCGCGCAGTACCCCGAGATCGCGCCACCGGTCGTCACGGTGACGGCCAACTACCCCGGCGCGTCTGCGCAGACGCTCGCCTCCACCGTTGCCGCACCCATCGAGGAGCAGCTGTCGGGCGTCGAGAACCTGCTGTACTACAGCTCGACCTCTGCCTCGAACGGGCAGGCCGAGATCCAGGTGACCTTCGAAGTCGGCACCGATGTCGACAAGGCCACCTTCGACGTCAACAACCGCGTGCAGCTCGCCACCCCGCGCCTGCCCGACGAGGTGCGGCGCCAGGGGGTCACGGTCCGCAAGGCCTCCAACAACTTCCTGCTCGTGATGGCGCTCAACTCGCCGAAGAGCACGTACGACCAGATCTACATCTCGAACTACGCGACGCAGAACGTCGTCGACGACATCAAGCGTGTGCCAGGCGTGGCCGACGTCTTCATCTTCGGTGCGCGCGACTATTCGATGCGGCTGTGGCTGCAGCCCGAGCGCATGGCGCGGCTCGGCGTGACCACGCGCGACATCCAGACGGCAGTGAGCGCGCAGAACGCGCAGTTCGCAGCCGGCAAGATCGGCGCGGAGCCTTCGCCCAAGGGCCAGCAGATCGAATACACCGTCACGACGCGCGGCCGGCTGCTCGAGGCCGAGCAGTTCGGCGACATCATCCTGCGTGCCAACGGCCCGAACGGCGTGCTGCGGCTGAAAGACGTGGCCCGCGTCGAGCTCGGCGCGCAAAGCTACGACGCCACCAACAGCATCAACGGCCAGCCGGCGATCGCGATCGCGGTCTTCCTGGCCTCCGGCGCCAATGCGCTGCAGGTCGGTGACGCGGTCAAGGGCCGCATGGCCGAGTTGAAGCAAGACCGCTTCCCGCCCGATCTCGACTATTCGATCCCCTACGACACGACCCGCTTCGTCGCCGCCTCGATCAAGGAGGTGATGTACACGATCCTCGAAGCGGCGGTGATCGTGCTGATCGTCGTGTTCGTGTTTCTGCAGACCTGGCGCGCCACGCTGATCCCGATGCTCGCGGTGCCGGTGTCGCTGGTCGGCACTTTCGCGGGTCTGTGGCTGTTCGGCTTCTCGATCAACACGCTCACCCTGTTCGCGATGGTGCTCGCGATCGGCATCGTCGTCGACGACGCGATCGTCGTGCTCGAGAACGTCGAGCGGCTGATACGCACCGAGAAGATGACGCCGATGGCCGCGGCCATCGAGGCGATGAACGAAGTGCAGGGTGCGGTGATCGGCATCGTGCTCGCGCTCTGCGCGGTGTTCATCCCGGTTGCGTTTCTCGGCGGCATCGCCGGGCAGCTGTACCGGCAGTTCGCGGTCACGGTAGCGGTGGCGGTCGTGCTCTCGGGTGTCGTCGCGCTGACGCTGACGCCGGCGCTGTGCGCGCTCCTGCTCAAGCCCGGCGACCACGACGGCGATCACTGGCAGGCGCGCATGTTCCGGCCGTTCAACAGCGCGCTGACCTGGGTCACCGACCGCTTCGTCGGCGGCGTCGGCTTCGCGCTGCGCCATCGGGTGATCTCCCTGCTCGGCTTCGTCGCGATCGTCGCCGTCGCCGCGTTCCTGCTGTGGCGCGTGCCGAGCAGCTTCGTGCCGTCGGAAGACCAGGGCTACATCGTCGCGATCGCGGTGTTGCCCGACGGCGCGACGCTCGAGCGCACGACCCGCACGACCGAGCAGCTGCGCCACATGATGGACGGCAACAAGGCGGTCGAGAACTTCTTCAGCGTCAACGGGTTCGACTTCATCGGCGGCGGCAGCAAGGCCAACTCGGCGACGATGTTCCTGCCGATGGTGCCGTGGGAGAAGCGCCAGCAGAGCTCCGAGCAGCTGACCGCCGAGATGAGCGGCAAGGGGTTCGCGTTGAACGACGGCATCGCGTTCGCATTCAACCCGCCGGCGATCCAGGGCCTGAGCCAGGCTGGCGGCTTCGAGGTGTTCGTGCAGGCGCGCAACGACCCCGATCCGCAACGCCTCGCGCAGGTCACCGGCGCGTTCATGCAGGCGCTGCAGCAGCGGCCCGAGATCGGCATGGTGAACACGTTCTTCCGCCCGACGGTGCCGCAGCTGCAGGTGGAGGTCGATCGCGAGAAGGCGATGGCGCTGGGCATCAACACCGACGACGTGTTCACGGCGCTGCAGGCTCAGATGGGGTCGCTGTACGTCAACGATTTCAACAAGGCCGGCCGCACCTACCGCGTGACGATGCAGGCCGACGCGCAGTTCCGCTCCAAGCCCGAAGACCTGGGCGCGATCTACGTGCGCTCGGCCACGAGCAACCAGATGATCCCGCTGAAGGCGCTGATCCGCGTCGACAACGTGATCGGCCCCGAACAGCTGCAGCGCTACAACGGCTTCGTCGGCGCGCGCATTCTCGGTGGCGCGAAAGACGGCTACAGCTCGGGCCAGGCGATCCGCGCCGTCGAGGAGGTCGCGAAGTCTTCGCTGCCGCCCGGCTACGACATGGCCTGGACCGGCCAGGCGTATCAGGAAAAGCGCACCGGCAACGCGTCGGTGTTCGCGTTCGGCTTCGCGATCGTGATGGTCTATCTCATCCTCTCGGCGCTGTACGAGCGCTGGGGCGTGCCGTTCGCCGTGGTGCTCGCGGTGCCGTTCGCACTCACCGGCGCGCTGCTCTTCGTGTGGATTCGCGGCATGGAGAACGACATCTACTTCCAGATCGGCCTGGTCGTGCTGATCGGCCTCGCGGCGAAAAACGCGATCCTGATCGCCGAGTTCGCGATGCAGGGCATGGAAGCAGGCAAACGCGCCGCGGAGGCCGCGCGCGATGCGGCCCGGCTGCGCTTTCGCCCGATCGTGATGACCTCGCTGGCCTTCGTGTTCGGCGTGATACCGCTCGTGACCGCCACCGGCGCGGGCGCAGCGGCGCGGCAGTCGATGGGCACGGGCGTGTTCGGCGGCATGATCGTCGCGACCTTCATCGCACCCATCTTCGTGCCCTTGTTCTTCACGCTGCTCGCCCGCAAGGCGCGGCCGCACCACGAGCACGGCCACGCGCATCACGACCCTGCAGCGCCGCCGCGCGACGAGGCCGCGAAGGGCAGCACGCCATGAAGCCGATCACCATCGTTGCGGCCGTCGCTGCCGCACTGCTGGCCGGTTGCGCTGTCGGTCCCGACTACCAGCGGCCGGCCTTGCCGTTGCCGGTGCAATACCCTGCGGGCGCCGACGCAGCCGGCGCTGCCGACGCGCAAGTGCCCGCGCAGTGGTGGACGCTGTACGGCCAGCCCGAGCTCGATCGCGTGGTCGCGCAGGCACTCGAGCGCAATCGCGACATCGAGCAGGCCGTTGCGCGTGTCGAGCAAGCCGACGCGCTCGCGCGGCAGGCGGGTGCGGCGCTGCTGCCGCGTGTGGACCTCGGCGCCAGTGCCGGGCGTGCGCGCGTCAGCCCGCTGACGGTGCCACCGAACGGCGGTACCGGCAACCAGTACCAGCTTGGCCTTTCCGCTTCGTTCGAGATCGACTTCTGGGGCCGCCTGCGCCGCACACGCGAAGCTGCTCGCGCCCAACTGCTGGCGAGCAGCTATGCGCGCGACACGGTGAACCTCTCGGTCGCTGCGCTGACCGCGCAGGCCTGGTTCGGCCTGCGGGCCCTCGACGAGCAAGTGGCGCTGACCGCCAGCACACTGCAGACCCGCGAGGAGGGTTTGCGCTTGTTCAACCTTCGCTTGCAGGGCGGCACGAGCTCGCAGCTCGACATCGAGCAGGCCGAAGGGCTGCGCGCCGCCTCGGCCGTGCTGCTGCGCGATCTGCGGCGCCAGCGCAGCCTGCTGCAGACGCAGCTCGGCGTGCTCACCGGTCAGCTCGACCTGGCGCTGCCCGAAGCGCCGCTCGCGAGCCTGCCGATGCCACCGCAGCCACCTGCGGGTCTGCCCTCGACCTTGCTCGAGCGCCGGCCCGATGTGCGCAGTGCCGAACAGCAGCTCGCCGCGGCCAGCGCTCGCATCGGCGCGGCGCGGGCCGAGCAGTTGCCGACCGTCTCGCTGACCGGCACCTTCGGCTTCGAGAGTGCCGAACTCGGCGATCTGCTGAAGAGCCCGTCGCGCATCTGGTCCGTCGGCGCCGGGCTCGCGCAGCCGCTGTTCGACGGCGGGCGGCTGGCCGCGCGCACCGACCAGGCCATCGCCGTGCACCGCGAAGCGCAGGGCGCGTACCGCGGTGTCGTCGAAGACGCATTCAAGGATGTTGCCGATGCGCTCGCGAATCTGCAGGCCGCCAAGGGTTCGCAGGAAGACCTGGCGCGAGCCGAGCGCTCGGCGTCCAACGCGCTGAAGCTCGCGAAGGCACGCTACGACGTCGGCTACTCGGGCAACCTCGACCTGCTGGACGCGCAGCGCACCGCCGCTGCCGCGCAGCTCGACGTGGTTCGCAACCGTCAGGCGCAACTCGCCGCGAGCGTGGACCTGTTCCGCGCGCTCGGCGGCGGATGGCAGGCACCGCAGCAGGCCGCATCCGCGCGCTGATCCGCCGGCCGCGACATCACGACAGCCACGAAGCCAGCGCGAAGTGCGCGGCCAGGCGGGGCGCGTTGTGCGGATCGTCGGCCGCGGCGCACCAGGCGATGCCCGTCGCGCGGGCGAGCGCGAGAAGCAGCGAATCCGGCGAGCCGTTCCCGAGGATCGGAAAGGCGTCATGTCCGCCGGCCGAGTGTGTCCTGGTGAGGACGAGGGACTCTTCGGCGCCAGCAGCGAGCTGCTCGCTCACCGCGAAGTGAATCGACGCGGGAATCGGATCGTCACGCCCCTGCAGACGCCGCACCAGCGGCGACAGCAACAGCACGAAGGTTGCGAACGCCGAGCCGAGGTCTTCGCCGAACTGCACGACGAGCTTGCCCGCGTGGTGCGCGATGCGAACCGGATCGAGAAGCGGAACCCTGAAGGCAGACGTGTCCACGCTGCGTGCACCCAGGCTGGCGACGAGCTCGTTCCAGCCCGCGTCGTTCATGCTGCCGCACAGCAGAACGATGTCGCAGCCGACGAGCAGCATCTCGACCGTGCGCGGCAGCGTGCCCGGGTCTGGTGACGGGCATCGCGTGGACAGCGCCTTCGCCCCGAGGCGGTTCACCAGCCCTGACAGCATCGCCTCGACCGTGCGGCAGTCGTTCGAATCCGACCCCAGGCAGGCCACCCCGATCCTGGCGCGCGCGAAGACATTGATCGTCGACGACCGCATCGATGCGAGGAGCGCCGTGTGGGTCGGCGACAAGACCGTTCCCACGGTCAGCGGCGACGCCTCGTCCAGCGGCCGCTTCATGGTTGGCGAGGCCGCGGGTTGCAACGCGAGCACGCGCCCGATCGCCTGCACGATCGTCACCGCCTCGGTGCCGAAAGGGCCCGTTGCCAACGCCGCGATGGCCGCCTGCGCACGCCGAAGGTTGCGCATCGCCGGGTGAGCGGCTTGCAGCGGGTTCGAAGACGGTTGCATGATCGGCGGTGCGCGGGTGGATTTCGAAGCGAGTGATTCTGTCGAGGCGTCTGTGCTGGAGAGGGCACAGATGCCTGCGCAACCGGTGGACACAGAACGCGCCCATCCGGGACCAGCCGATAAGGGATCAGCCGATGGCAGCAAACACGCGGTACGAGGCGCTGGCCGCCGAGTTCGAGCAGTCGATGCGCAGCGGCGTGCTGAAGCCTGGAGATCGGATGCCGTCGATACGTCAGACGGCGCGCGCCCGCCGCGTCGGCATCTCCACGGTCAGGCGCGCCTACCTCGTGCTCGAAAGCCAGGGGTTGATCGATGGCAGGCCGCGGGCCGGGTACTTCGTCCGGCGCTCAGCCGAGGTTCCGCCGTCGGTGCGCCTGGCTCCGACTCGCCCGCCGGAAGAATCGAAAACCGTGGATGTCAGCCGCATGGTGCTGGCCTCGCTGAAGGCGCTTCAAACCCGCCGCTGCGTGCCGCTCGGCTCGCCCTATCCCGACCCGGCGCTCTTTCCCTGGCGGCGCATCCAGCAGCATCGCAACGAGATCGTGAAGCGCTTCACCGCGTGGAGCGTCGTGGACGACATACCGCCGGGCCATCCGGAAATGATGCGCCAGATCGCGCGCCGCCATCTCGAAACCGGGCTCGACGTGAGTCCCGACGAGGTCATCATCACGGTGGGCGCCACCGAGGCCATCAACCTGTGTCTTCAGGCGGTCGCCAAGCCGGGCGACACGGTGGCCATCGAGTCGCCGACCTACTACGCGATGCTGCACTCCATCGAGCGAATGGGCATGCGCGCGGTGGAGGTGGCAACGCATCCCGAGACCGGCCTGGACGTCGACGCGCTTCGAAGGCTGCTGCAGCGCCAGCAGATCGACGCATGCCTGGTGATGCCCAACTTCCAGAATCCGCTCGGATTCACGATGCCGGACGAGCACAAGAGGAACCTGGTCGAACTGGCGTACGAGTACGAGTTGCCCATCGTCGAGAACGGCGTCTACAACGAGCTCCACTTCGACGGCAAGCCGCCTTCGACCGTGAAGTCGTTCGACAAGCGCGGGCTCGTGCTGTTTTGCGGATCGTTCTCGAAGAGCCTGACGGCCGGCGTGAGGATCGGATGGGCGCTGCCCGGTCGCTACCGCGACGATGTCGAGAAGCTGAAGTTCCTGAATACGCTGGCCACGCCGGCCATTCCGCAGCTCGCGGTGTCGCAGTACCTCACGAAGGACGGCTGGGAGCACCACCTTCGTTCGGTGCGCCAGACGCTGCATCAGCGGCTTCAGATCATGTCGTCGGCTGTGCAGCGCTTCTTTCCGCAGGGAACGAGCGTGTCGCGTCCCGGCGGCGGGTATCTGCTGTGGACGCAGTTGCCCGACGGGACAGACACCATGACGCTGTACCAGCAGGCACTCGACGCGGGCATCAACATCGCGCCCGGACGAATCTTCTCGAACGCCGACCTGTACCCGCGCTGCCTGCGGTTGAACTTCAGCTATCCGTGGACCGAGCAGGTCGAAGGGGCGATGCGCCAGCTGGGAGCCATGGGCGCCATGGCGGCCGGGCGCTGAGCTTCTCGCGCGAAGTCTGCAGCTCAGTCTGCTTCGATCTTCGAGGCCTTCGCCACGTCTGCCCAGCGCTTCAGCTCGGCCTGAGTCTGCTGGCCCAGCTGCGCCGGCGGCACGAAGTCGACGCTCGCACCCAGGTCTTCGGCCTTCTTCTTGAACTCGGGCGTCGCCATGACCCGGCGCATCTCGCCCGCGAGCTTGTCGACGATCGCCTTCGGCGTGGCTGCCGGTGCGAACACCGCGAACCACGAGGTCGGATTGAGTTTCGGCAGGCCGGCTTCGGCAGTCGTCGGCACATCGGCCAGGCTGGGCACGCGCGCGCTGCCGGTGACGGCGAGCGCGCGCAGCTTGCCCGAGTGAATGTGCGGCATGAAGGGCGGCGGCGTTCCGAAGGTGAGGTCGACCTGCGCACCCAGCAGGTCCTGCAGCGCGGGGCCGGTGCCCTTGTACGGCACGTGCACCATCTGGATGCCGGCCTGCTGCTCCAGCATGGCGCCGGTGACGTGTTGCAGCGAACCGTTGCCCGACGAGGCGTAGGTCAGCTTGCCCGGATTGGCCTTCGCATAGGCGATCAGTTCGGCCATGTTCTTGATCGGCAGGCCGGCACGCACGACCACGACCTGCGGCGCGGTCAGCACGTTCGCGACGGGTTGCAGATCCTTCGCTTCCCATCCGAGGTTGTGCTTGCTGACGACCGGCGTGATGACGTGGTAGCCCGAGTACTGCATCAGCAACGTGTAGCCGTCTGCCTCCGCACGCTTGACGGCGACCGCCGCGATCGCGCCGCTGGCACCGGCCCGGTTGTCGACGACGATCGTCTGGCCGAGCGCCTTGCCCAACGGCTCGGCGAGCATGCGCGCCGAGATGTCGGTGGTGCCGCCGGGCGACGACGAAACGATGAGGGTGATCGGCTTGCTCGGATAGCTGGCGGTGGCGCTTTGAGCTCCTGCGGCGACGGCGAGCAGGGCGAGCGGCAGGAAGGCGAGGGTGCGTCGGGTCGATGTCATGCTGTCTCCGGAACTATGTGTTGGGGCGTAATGCGTGGAACGCCAGCAAGGTTAGGCCCGCAAGGACTCGACAGGAATTGCGTTCTCGGCACACGCTCTTCGCCGTTCGCGAAGACTCGCGCGAATCAGGGCGCGGGCGCTTGTGCGTGTGCGTGTGCCATCGATTCCCAGAGCAGCGTTGCCGCAGCGGAGAGCGGCCGATCGGCGTTGCAGGCCGCCACGAGGCTTCGCTCGGCCCAGGGCTCGTCGAGCCGAAGCGCCTTGAGCTTGTATGCGTCCAGCAAGGGCGCACAGGCAGCGCGAGGCAGCACGCCCAGACCCAGGCCCGCGCCGACCATGCGGCACATCGCCCCGAAGCTCGAAACCTGTACCCGCAGCCGCAGCGGCAGCCCGGCGGCCTGCGCCTGATCGGTGACCAGCGTGAGCAGCGAACTGCGCAGGCTGAGGCCGACGAACGGGTGCGCCAGGGCTTCGCGGAACTGCACGCTGTCGCGCTTGGCCAGCTCATGCTCGCGCGAACAGATCAGCACCAGCTCGTCGGTCTGGAAAGGCCTCACCGTCAATCCGTCCGACGGCGTTGCGTCGGCGAAGACGCCGATGTCGGCCAGGCCTTCGACGAGTGCGCGCGCAATGTCGGGGCTGAGCTGCTCTTCGACCTCGACCTTGATCTCCGGGTGCTTCACCATGAACAGTGCCAGCACCTCGGGCAGGAACTCGGTCAGCGCGGACATGTTGGCCCACAGCCGCACGTGGCCCCGGTAGCCCTGCGCGTACTCGGCCAGTTCGCCGCCGAACAGCTCGAAGCCCTGCGAGAGCCGCATCGCGTGCTGCATCGCGACGTGGCCTGCCGGCGTGAGCTTCACGCCCTGGGCCGTGCGCTCGAGAAGCGTCGAGCCGACGGCTTCTTCGAAGTCCGTCAGGCGCCGGCTCGCGGCCGACAGTGCCAGGTGGCAGCGCGATGCACCTTTCGTGATGCTGCCGGTCTGCGCGACGGCGCAGAACAGGCGCAAGGTGACGAAGTCGACGCGTGCGGGATTCATCGGCCGTGAGTCTAGACCGACCGTGTCTTCCCCCGGCGCCGAGCACCTTCGCCGATCGCGAAGGCCGCATCGTCGGATGGCAATTCCGCTCGAAGCCTCGCCCTTCTAGAGTCGCCCCATCGAATCGAAACGGGCAAGACATGGAAGCTCTGAAGGGTCTCAAGGTACTCGAACTGGGGCAACTGATCGCCGGCCCCTTCGCCGGCAAGACGCTGGCCGAGTTCGGCGCCGACGTCATCAAGGTAGAACCCGCAGGCACGGGCGACCCGCTGCGCAAGTGGCGCATGCTGCGCGACGGCACCTCGGTCTGGTGGCAGGTGCAGTCGCGCAACAAGCGCTCGGTGTGCCTGGACCTGCGCAGCGCCGACGGGCAGCAGGCAGTCCGCGAGCTGGCGGCCGAGGCCGATGTGCTGATCGAGAACTTCAAGCCCGGCACGCTCGAGCGCTGGGGCCTCGGGTGGGACGCGCTGCACGCGGCCAACCCGAAGCTGATCATGCTGCGCATCTCGGGCTACGGGCAGACCGGCCCGTACCGCGACAAGCCCGGCTTCGGCGTGCTCGGCGAGGCGATGGGCGGCCTGCGCCACCTCACCGGCGAGCCGGGGCGCGTGCCGGTGCGCGTCGGCATCTCGCTAGGCGACACGCTCGCGGCACTGCATGGCGTGATCGGCGTGCTGACGGCGCTGCGCCACCGCGAGGTCAACGGGGGGCAGGGCCAGGTGGTCGATGTGGCGCTGTACGAGTCGGTCTTCAACGTGATGGAAAGCCTGGTCCCGGAGTTCGACGCTTTCGGCGCGGTGCGTGGCGCGGCCGGCAGCGCGCTGCCCGGCATCGCACCCACCAACGCGTATCCGTGCAGCGACGGCCAGTACGTGCTCGTTGCCGGCAACGGCGACAGCATCTTCAGGCGCTTGATGAAGGCGATCGACAGGCCCGACCTCGAGAACGATCCGGCCCTCGAGCACAACGACGGCCGCGTGCAGCGCGTCGATGAAATCGATGCGGCGATCGCGCAGTGGACGCGTACGCGCAGCCGCGACGAGGTGCTCACGACGCTCGACGCGGCGAGCGTGCCCGCCGGCCGGGTCTACACGGTGGCCGACATCGTGAGCGACCCGCAGTACCTGGCGCGCGAGATGATCGTCGAGTCGCCCACATCCGATGGCGGCACGCTCAAGGTGCCCGGCGTGGTGCCCAAGCTCAGCGCCACCCCGGGGCGGATCGCCCACGCGGCGCCGCACCTCGGGCAGCACGATGCCGACCTCGAGCGCGGCGGCTGGCCGGCCCGACGTGCTCACTGAACAGACACCGAATCACCACCAGGAGACGCCAGTGCAAGCCGGCAACCAGACACGCCTCTACCTCAACGAAGTAGCCACGCGCGATGGCTTCCAGATGGAAGGCCGCTTCATCCCGACCGACGCCAAGGTCGCGCTGATCGACCGGCTGAGCCGTCTCGGCTACGCGAAGATCGAGGTGACTTCGTTCACGTCGCCCAAGGCCATCCCGGCACTCGCCGATGGCGAGCAGGTGATGCAACGCATCCAGCGCGAGAGCGGCGTGATCTACACCGCACTCATCCCGAACCGACGCGGCGCCGAGCGCGCGCTCGAGTCGCGTGTCGACGAGTTCAACCTCGTGATGTCGTGCAGCGAGACGCACAACCTGACCAACCTGCGCATGACGCGCGAGCAGTCTTTCGCGCAGCTTGCCGACGTGGTTACGGTCGCGAAGGCGGCTGCGGTGCCGGTCAACGTTTCGCTGTCTTGCGTCTTCGGGTGCCCGATGGAAGGCGAGGTGCCGGCCGAGACCGTCATGGGTTGGATCGACCGCTTCGCCGCGCTCGGGGTGCGTGGCATCACGCTGTGCGACACGACCGGGATGGCGTTTCCCACGCAAGTGCAAGCGCTTTGCGCCGAAGCGGTCGCTCGTCAGCCGGCGCTGGAGTTCACCGCGCATTTCCACAACACGCGCGCGATGGGTGCCGTCAACACGATCGCGGCGATCGAGGCCGGCATCCGGCGCTTCGACATGTCGCTCGGCGGCATCGGCGGCTGCCCCTATGCGCCGGGCGCGAGCGGAAACGTCGCGACCGAGGATATCGTCCACATGCTCGACTGCATGGGCTACGACAGCGGCGTCGATCTGCAGGGGTTGATCGATGCGGCCGGCGTGCTCGAAGGTCTGGTCCAGCATGCGCTGCCGGCACAGGTGTCACGCGCCGGCGGACGCTTGACGCGGCACCTGCCTCCGCTCGACTTCGACCAGATCGTTGCGCGGGCGCAGGCCCGGGAGGCGGCATGACAGACGCGCTGCCGGCGTGAAATCGTCGGCGTTCCGGCACCGCGGAGCACCCCACGCGCGGCGCGGGCGCTGCCAGAATCGCCACATCATGTCTGCCCTTGCCATCGCCACCTCCGGCATGAACGCCGCACAGCTCAGCCTGCAGGCCTCGGCTCACAACATCGCGAATCTGAGCACCGAAGGCTTTCGCCGCGAGGAGGTCGTGCAGACCGAGGCGGCCAACGGCCCGGCGTCGAGGCTTCGCTCACGCGCGCGAGCTCGGTCGGCAGCGCCATGGAGACCGACATGATCGGCCTGCTTCAGGGCAAGAACGCGTTTCTCGCGAACCTCGCCGTGTTCCGCGCGAGCGACCGCATGCACGGCGCGCTGCTCGACATTGCGGCCTGACGCCGCCTGACGCGCGGCCCGCCCCGCTGGCTCTACGATCCGTACTTGGCGCACACTGTGCGCCCAGTTCCACTCCTGCCGAGGATCGTCGATGAAGTTGTCTGCCGCGCGTCGCCTGCTGCTGTCCTTCGCCCTTGCCACTGCCGCCGCCACACCGGCGCTTGCCGCCGACTGGAGCAAGCTGCGCATAGGCGTCGAGGGTGCCTACCCGCCGTTCAGCGAGGTCGGGCCCGACGGCAAGCTCAAGGGCTTCGACATCGACATCGCCTTTGCGCTGTGCGCGCAGATGAAGGCGCAGTGCACGCTCGTGCAGCAAGACTTCGACGGCATGATCCCGGCGCTGCAGGCGCGCAAGTTCGACGCGATCATCGCCTCGATGTCGATCACGCCCGAGCGCCAGCAGTCGGTCAACTTCAGCGACAAGTACTACTCCACGCCGGCCCGGCTCGTGGCGAAGAGCGGCAGCAAGCTGCAGACGACCGCTGAGGGCCTGACAGGCAAGAAGATCGGCGTGCAGCGTTCGACGATCCACGACCGCTACGCGACCGACATGTTCAAGGGCGCCGAGATCGTGCGCTACACGAAGCAGGACGAGGTGTTCCTCGATCTCGCTGCCGGGCGCGTCGATGCGACCCTCGTCGACTCGGTCGCGGCCGACGTCGGCTTCCTCAAGACCCCGGCCGGCAAGGGCTACGGATTCGTCGGGCCGACCTACACCGACGTCAAGTACTTCGGCATCGGTGCGGGCGTTGCGATCCGCAAGAGCGACACCGACCTGCAGGCCAAGTTCAACGAGGCGCTGAAGGCGATCCGCGCGAACGGAACCTACAAGAAGATCGAGGCCAAGTACTTCGACTTCGACGTGTACGGCGACGCGCTGTCCAAATGAGCGCAAACAGGCGCACACAAGGCTAAGCGAACGCAACGATGCTGCACGGCTACGGCGCGAGCCTGCTCGAGGGGCTTGCCGTCACGCTCGGTGTGGCGCTCGCCTCGCTCGCCGTGGCGTGTGCGCTCGGCCTGGCGGGTGCCGCGGCCAAGCTGTCGCGCCGGCCGCTGCTTGCCGGCATCGCGGGTGTCTACACGACGCTGATCCGCGGCGTGCCTGACCTCGTGCTGATGCTGCTCGTCTTCTACGGCGGACAGGTGCTCGTGAACGACCTGGCGCAGCGCCTGGGCAGTGACGGCTACATCGACATCGACCCGTTCGTCGCCGGCGTGCTGACGATCGGCTTCATCTTCGGCGCCTACCTGACCGAGACGTTTCGCGGTGCGTTTCTCGCCGTGAGCCTGGGCCAGCGCGAGGCAGGCCTCGCATTCGGCATGAGCCGCTGGCAGGTGCTGCGGCGGATCACGGCGCCGCAGATGCTGCGGCATGCGCTCCCGTCGCTGTCGAACAACTGGCTGGTGCTCGTGAAGTCGACGGCCATCGTCTCGCTGATCGGCCTGAACGACATGATGCAAAAGGCCCAGCAGGCAGCCGGCACGACGCGCGAGCCGTTCGTCTTCTACGCTGCTGCGGCGTTCCTCTACCTGCTGATCACGAGCGTGTCGGAGCTCGGCTTCGGCTGGCTCGAGAAGCGCAGCGCGCGGCATCTCGTGCGATGAACTTCGACGCGATCGCGCAGAACCTGCCGCTGTACGCAGCCGGCGCGCTGACGACGCTGAAGCTGCTCGTCATCGCGCTGGCCGCCGGCCTCGTCGCGGCCGTGCCGCTGGCCGTGTTGCGCAGCCGGCCCGAGCCGTGGGCGCGCGCTCCGGTGTGGATCTTCACCTACGCGATACGCGGCACGCCGCTGCTCGTGCAGCTCTTCCTCATCTACTACGGCCTCGCGCAGTTCGCTGTCGTGCGAGACAGCGTGCTCTGGCCGTGGCTCTCGTCGCCCTGGTTCTGCGCGTGCCTCGCGTTCGCGATCAACACCTGTGCGTACACGACCGAGATCATCGCCGGCACCATCCGCAACACGCCCCACGGTGAAGTGGAGGCTGCGCGCGCGCTCGGCCTGTCGTCGGCGCAGGTGATGCGGCGCATCGTGCTGCCGTCGGCCGCGCGGCGTGCCATCCCGAGCTACGGCAACGAGGTGATCCTGATGTTGCACGGCACCTCGCTCGCGAGCGTCGTCACCTTGCTCGACCTCACCGGCGTGGCCCGCGACGTCAACTCGCGCTTCTACATCCCGTTCGAAGCCTTCATCACCGCGGGTGCGCTCTACCTCGCGATCACGCTCTCGCTCGTCGGCCTGTTCCACGCCGCCGAGCGCAGATGGCTCGCCCACCTGGCGCCGCGCGCATGAATCCGACACTGCAAGTCACCGATCTGCACAAGCGCTACGGCGCTCACGAAGTGCTGAAGGGCGTCTCGCTGACGGCGCGGCGCGGTGACGTGATCACCATCGTCGGCGCGAGCGGCTCCGGCAAGAGCACGCTGCTGCGCTGCCTGAACCTGCTCGAGCAGCCGCACCAGGGAACGCTGGCGCTCGACGGCGAGGCGCTGCAGCTCGTGCCCGACCGCGATGGCAGCCTGCGCGCCCGCGATGCGCGCCAGCTCCAGCGCTGGCGCGCACGACTCGCGATGGTGTTCCAGCAGTTCAACCTCTGGCAGCACATGACGGTGCTCGAGAACGTGATCGAAGCACCGATGCAGGTACTGGGGCTGCCGAAAGCGCAGGCAATCGAGCGGGCTCGAACGCTGCTCGAGAGGGTCGGCGTCGGCAGCCGCTCGGCGATGTACCCGGCGCATCTGTCGGGCGGGGAGCAGCAGCGTGTCGCGATCGCCCGCGCGCTCGCGGTCGAGCCGCAGGTGATGCTGTTCGACGAGCCGACCTCGGCGCTCGACCCCGAGCTCGTCGGCGAGGTGCTGAAGGTCATGCGCGACCTCGCCGCCGAAGGCCGCACCATGATCGTCGTCACGCACGAGATGGGTTTCGCACGCGAGGTCTCGAACCACACGGTGTTTCTGCACCAGGGGCTGGTCGAGGAAGAGGGCGATCCGCGCGAGGTGCTCACGCGGCCGCGCAGCGCGCGGCTGCAGCAGTTCTTGTCGGGCGGGCTGAAATAGCTCGACCACCCGTTCGCCCTGAGGTATCGAAGGGCTCGTCCCGAGGCTGCCCCGGCACGAGGGCTTCGACAGGCTCAGCCCGAACGGAGTTTCCTTGAACTGACTGGGCGCATGGATGCCGTTCGCCCTGAGCCTGTCGAAGGGCTCGTCCCGAAGCGAACGGAGCTCGTCTACGAGATGCGGTGCCGCGCCACCGCCCGCTTCTCGATCTCTGCCCATTTCCAGGCAATGCCCAGTCCCGGTGTTTCCGGCGGCGTGGCGCGCCCGTTGGCGATCTGCACGCGGCTGTCGACGATCGCGTCGAGCTGCGGGATGTACTCGAGCCACGCCGCGTTCGGCACCGCTGTGCACAGCGAGACGTGCAGCTCCATCAGGAAGTGCGGGCAGATCGGCAGGTTGAAGGTTTCGGCCAGGTGCGCCACCTTCAGCCACGGCGTGATCCCGCCGATGCGCGCGACGTCTGCCTGAACGATGCTGCACGCCGATTGCTCGAGGTACGCCGCGAACTGCGAAGGCGCGTACATCGACTCGCCGACCGCGACCGGCACACTGCTCGCGGCGCTCAACCGCACATGGCCCGCGATGTCTTCGGCCGGCAGCGGCTCTTCGAACCACGCGAGATCGAGTTCGGCGAACTGCGCCGCGCGCCGCATCGCCTCGCCGACGCTGAAGCGCTGGTTCGCATCGACCATCAGCTCGAACGCGGGCCCGACTGCCGCGCGCACGGCGCGCAGCCGCGCCATGTCTTCACTCACGTGCGGCTTGCCGACCTTGATCTTCGCGCCCAGGAACCCGGCTTCCTTCGCCGCGACCGATTCGGTCACAAGCGAATCGATCGTGTGGTGCAGCCAGCCGCCCTCGGTCGTGTAGACCGGGATGTCGGCCTGCGCGCCACCGGCTGCGCGCCACAGCGGCTGGCCGTCGCGGCGGCAGCGCCAGTCCCACAAGGCCGTGTCGATCGCAGCGAGCGCGAGGCTCGTGATGGCCCCGACCGAGGTGGCGTGCGTTGCGAACAGCAGTTCGCGCCACAGCATCTCGATCTGCGACGGGTCGCGCCCGATCAGGCGCGGCGCGAGATGGTCGCGCAGCAGGGCGACGACCGAGCTGCCGCCTGTGCCGATGGTGTAGCTGTAGCCCGTGCCCTCGGAGCCGTCGCCGCAGCGGATCCGCACGATCGGCGTTTCCTGCGTCACGAAGGACTGGATCGCATCGCTGCGCGGCACCGGAGGCGGCAGGTCGACGTGGAAGATCTCTACCGAGCTGATCGCTGCCATCGTGTGCTTTCGAGTGGGCTCGCGGCTATTTTGCCGGTGCGGCCGGCGCATCGGGCCGGGCCGGGCGCGGGCCGATCAGCCCGGTGGTCAGCGCAGTGCCGAGCAGGATCACCGCGCAGCCGAGCAGCATGGCGTGGGTCGGAACTTCGGCGAGGAACATCGCGCCCCAGATCGCTGCGAACACGGGGATGAGGAACGTCACGGACAGCGCGTTCGCCGCACCCGCATGGGCGATGAGACGGAAGAACAGGATGTACGCGACGCCGGTGCACAGCACCGCGAGCGCGATCGTGCTCAGCCACGACGCGGTGCCGGGCGCGACCGCAGGCCACGTCCACCAGGCCGGCACGGCGAGCACGAGGGCGGCCGAGATCTGGCTGCCGGTGGCAAGCGCCATCGACGGGATGTGGGCGGCGTACTTCTTCGTGAAGTTCGCCGAGAAGCCGTACGACAGCGCGGCCAGCAGCGATGCGCCGACGGCGAGCGTCGCATTCACGCTGTCCACATCGCCCTTGAAGCTCGCCTTGTCCCACACCAGCCAGAACACGCCGGCGAAGCCGATCACGAGGCCTGCGCTGCGTGGCGCGTCGAGCCGCGTCTTCAGCCAGGCCCAGGCGATCACGGCACCGAACAGCGGCGTGGCTGCGTTGAAGACGGCGGCGAGGCTGCCGGTGATCGTCAGGAGCGCATACGCGAACAGCACGAACGGAATGACCGAGTTCGTCACGCCGACGAACGCGATCGTGCGCCAGTGGGCACGCAGGGCGGGCAGCTCGCCCTTCAGTGCGAGCATCGGCAGCAGTACGAGCGCCGCGCCGCTGACGCGCACCCAGGCCAGGGGAAGCGGGCCGAACGCGGAGGCACCCATGCGCATGAAGAGGAACGAGGCGCCCCACAGCGCGGCGAGAAGAACAAGTTCGAAGAGGTCTTGGCGTTTCATGGTTGTTGTGCTGGTTCGCGGCGGGGCTTCGACAAGCTCAGCCCGAACGGTATCTACCCGAGGCACCGTTCGCACCGAGCCTGTCGAAGTGCTCGCGTGTCGAAGTTTCAGGCGAGCGCCCGCTCGAGTTCGAGCAGGGCGCGCTTGCGATCGACGCCACCCGCGTACCCCGTCAGCGACCCGTCGCTGCCGACCACGCGATGGCACGGCACGATCACCGACACCGGGTTGCGCCCGACCGCACTGCCGACAGCGCGCACTGCCTTTGCCGAGCCGAGCTCCTTGGCGATCTCGCCGTAGCTGCGTGTCGTGCCGGCCGCGATGCGCAGCAGCCGCTGCCACACCGAGCGCTGGAACGGCGTGCCTTGCAGGTCGAGCGGGACGTCGAAGTGTTCGCGCTCGCCGGCGAAGAATTCGTTCAGCTCGCGAGCCGCGCGCTGCAGCAGTTCGTCGTTCGGTGTTTCCGGCGCCGCGATCGGCCCCGGGTGGTGCTTCTGCCCTTCGAACCACGCGCCGGCGAGCCCCTTCGCCGTACGGGCGAGCAGGATGCGGCCGAGCGGTGTCGTGATCGTCGTCTGCGCAATGCAGTTCGTGTGGATCGAATCCATCGTCAATGTCGTCATGATTTCTTCTCCAAGGTATTCCAAAGCCGCAGCACCGCATATGCGCGCCACGGTTGCCAGGCCTGCGCATGCACGTCGGCCTCGCGTTGCGAAGTGGTGCCGAACAGCTGCTTCATCGCCTTCAGTACGGCAACGTCGTTCGGCGGAAACGCGTCGGGCCAGCCGAGTGCCCGCATCGCGATGTAGTGGGCGGTCCACGGCCCGATGCCCGGCAGCTCGCACAGGCGCTCGATCAGCGGCTCGGCCCGCGCATGCGGTGCGAGCAGCGCCGCGATCGATGGCCACGCCTGGGCGATCGCGATGATCGCGCCGGCCCGCGCGCGGATGATGCCGAGCTCGGCGATCTTCTCGACCGGCGTGATCGCCAGCAGCCCCGGTGCCGGGAACGTGCGGTTCACTTCGCCCGGCCAGGGCGTCGTGATGGGTTCGCCGAATCGATCGGCGAGCCGCCGCGCGAGCGTGCGTGCCGCCGCGACCGTGACCTGCTGGCCGAGCACGGCCCGCACCGCGAGCTCGAACGTGTCGACGCTGCCCGGCAGCCGCAACCCGTCGTCGCCGGGGATGGCCGCGAGCGCCGCGTCGATCGTGTGCGGCACGGCGTCGAGATCGAGCCAGCGCCGCGCCATCGCGACGACGCGCCCGCTCGCCGCCGCGAGCTCGGGGGCGAAGCGCAGGTTCACGATTGCTGCGTCCGCATCGAACTCGGCCTCGATCCAGCCGGGCACATCGGCCAGTGTTCCGGCCCGCACGCTGCGCCGGACGCGGCGCGTCGCCGCATCGACGTATTCGACGTCGGGAATTGCGCGCAGCGCGAGAAACCGCAGCATCGCGGCCATGTCGTACGGAGCCCGATAGCCGAGCCGGATGCGGATCGCCTCGTGAGCCGTCGTCACGTGCGTTGTCGAATCGTCGACCGACTCGCCGCGCAGCCTGCTCGGGCTCATCCGGTAGTTCTCGGCGAACGCGGCGTTGAATCGGCGCAGGCTCTGGAAGCCGCTTGCGAGTGCCACTTGCGAGACCGGCAGCGTCGTGTCGGTCAACAATTGCTTGGCGAGCAGCAGCCGGCGCGTCTGCAGGTATTGGAGTGGCGTGACGCCATGTTCGGCCTGGAAGATGCGGCGCAGGTGCCGGTCGCTGACGCCAAGGCGCTCGGCGAGCCGGGCGAGGTTCGGCGGCTCGCCGCTCGCCGCCTGCGTGTCGAGTTCGTCGGCCGCCTGGCGCGCGAGCGTTCGCGATGCGTCCATCACCGTCCACGGAAAATCGGCCCCGGGGGCAACCTCTGGCCTGCACTTCAGGCAGGGGCGGAACTCGGCCGCCTCGGCCTGCGCCGGCGTCGCGAAGAAGCGGCAGTTCTTGCGCATCGGCGTGCGAACGCGGCAGATCGGCCGGCAGTAGATTCGCGTCGACGTGACGCCGACGAAGAGCCGGCCGTCGAAGCGGGCGTCACGCGCCGTCAGGGCCTGGTAGGCGGCGTCGCCGTCGAGCATCAGGGCCTCGACGGTCGGTGGCTCGGCGAGCAGGTTCGGGGCGAGTGCAACGGTGTCCATGGCAATCATTATGGGCGCCGGGTCGGCAAAGACTCGCCGTTTTCGGACATGTGCGCAACGGCCCGCGAAAAGGGCGATAGTCGGCGCTCGTTTGAAGGAGCAGACCGATGAAGTGGCGGGCTTTGGGCAAGACGGGGTTGGAGATTGCGCCGCTGGTGTTCGGCGGCAATGTGTTCGGCTGGACGGCCGACGAGCAACGCAGCTTCGAGCTGCTCGATGCCTTCGTCGATGCCGGCTTCAATGCGATCGACACGGCCGACGTCTACTCGCGCTGGGTCAGCGGGCACACGGGCGGCGAGTCGGAAACGATCATCGGCCGCTGGCTGAAGGCGCGGCCGGGCCGACGCCAGCAGGTGCTGCTGTTCACGAAGGTCGGCGCCGACATGGGAAGCGGCCGCACCCTCGGCGCCCGCTGGATCGAGAAGGCCGTGGAGGATTCGCTGAAGCGCCTCGCGACCGATGTGATCGACCTTTACCAGTCGCACTGGCCCGACCCGGAGACGCCGTACGAGGAGACGCTGCGCGCCTACGAACGGCTCTTGAAAGCGGGCAAGGTGCGCGCCATCGGCTGCTCTAACTTCAGCGCCGAGCAGCTCGCAGCCTCGCTCGCGGCGGCGCGAGAGCACGGCCTGCCGGCCTACCAGACGCTGCAGCCCGAGTACAACCTTGCCGACCGTGCGAGCTACGACGGGCCGCTGCGCGACCTGGCCCTGCGCGAGGGCCTCGGCGTGATCACGTACTACAGCCTGGCTTCGGGTTTTCTCTCCGGGAAGTACCGCTCGGAGGCTGACCTGAAGCAGAGTGCGCGCGGCCGCGGTGTCGCGAAGTACCTGACGCCGCGCGGGCTGCGCATCCTGGCTGCGCTCGATCAGGTCGGTGCGCGCCTGGACGCGAAGCCGGCCGAGGTCGCGCTCGCGTGGCTGATGCAGCGCGAGGGCGTCACGGCGCCGATTGCGAGTGCGACAACCATCGAGCAGCTGAAGAGCTTTGCGAAGGCGGCCGCGCTCGTGCTCTCGGGCGATGACGTGCGCGCACTCGATGCCGCAAGCGCGCCGTAGAACACGCTGCAGGAGCTAGCGCCCGAACGCCCCGTGGCGGCCAGCGCCTTGCGCGAACGTCTGGGCACCGCGCAAGGCTTCTCCGCTCGCCAGCGTGCGCATCCCGAGTTCGAACTCGGCCGCGAGCGCATCGCGCGCGACGAGCCCATCCTGATCGAGCACGTTGCGCCGGTCGTTGCGCAGGCACTCCTGCGGGAACGCGGCAATCTCGCGCGCAAGCGCCGTTGCGGCGGCGAGCGCCTGCCCGGCGGGCACGACGCGGTTCGCCAGGCCGATCTGCAGCGCCTCGGCCGCATCGACCGGGCGGCCGGTGAGGATCAGGTCGAGCGCACGGCTCTGGCCGATCAGGCGCGGCAGGCGCACCGTCCCGCCGTCGATCAAGGGCACGCCGAAGCGGCGGCAGAACACGCCGAACACGGCCGTCGTGCTCGCCACGCGCAGGTCGCACCACAGCGCGAGCTCGATGCCGCCGGCCACTGCATAGCCTTCGACGGCCGCGATCACGGGCTTGCGCAGCTGCAGGCGCGACGGGCCCATCGGCGCGTCGCGATCGAGGTCGGCCTCGAGCGGGTTCGCGCGCTGCGGGTCGCTCCTCTGTGCGGCGACGGCGCGCAGGTCGGCGCCGGCGCAGAAATGTTCCCCCGTGCCATGCAGCACGGCGACGCAGGCGTCGGCGTCGGCATCGAAGCGCCTGAAAGCGTCCGCGAGCGCGTGCGCGGTCGGCCCGTCGACGGCATTGCGCACATCGGGGCGATTCAGGGTGACGGTCCAGACCGGGCCGTCGCGATCGATCAGGACGCTCGCAGCTGTGCTCATCATGGCCTCGCTTCGTGCAGGACGAGCGCGACGGTCTGCGCCGCGAGCTCGTCGAGGTCGACCCGGTGCGCTGCCGCGCTTGCCGCGCGCGTCGGCTTCGCTCTGTACCAGGTAGCCGAGAAGTTGATCGCGCCGAGGATCATCAGCCGCGCGAGTTTCGCGTCGGCCCGCAGCTGGCCCTGCGCCTGAAGGTCGTCGAGCGTTCGCTGCCAGATCGCGTCGTAGCGGTCTTTCAGCTCGATGATGCGCCGCTTGTATTGCGACGGCAGCGAGCGCCAGTCGTACAACATCACCGGAATGAAGTCGCTCCCGGTGTCGTGCAGGATGCCGTAGTGCACCCGCACGAGCTGCCGGAAGCGCTCTGCGGCCGGCATGCTGTCGTCGCCGAGCGCATCGTGCGTGCGCGCCAGGCCGAGCCGCAGGCCTTCTTCCATCACTGCCATCAAGAGCTCGTGCTTGTTCGCGAAGTGATAGAACGGGCTGCCCGAGCGCATGCCGACCGCATGCGCGATGTCGCGGATCGTCGTGCCGTCGAAACCCTTCTCGCGGAACAGCCTTGCCGCCACGCGCACGAGGTCGGCGCGCCGGTTGAGGCTCTCACCCGGCTCGGGAGAGGTGACTCTGGTCTTCTTGGCCGCCATCAATCACTCGTTCAAAGGTCTCATCGGGTTTTCACTCGTGCCGCATGGGAGCGTGGTTCGGTACAAAGCGCCACAAAGCAATTGCTTGCTTGGCAGTCGAGAATAACAAGGCCGCCGGCCGCCCGCAACACAGGAGGCGCATCGCGTGCAAGCGCTCCAGATCGTCATCAGCGGCATCGCGCAGGGCTGCATCTACGGCCTGATCGCGCTCGGCGTGGTGCTGATCTACAAGGCGACCGAGACGGTGAGCTTCGTGCAAGGCGAGCTGATGATGCTCGGCGGCTTCATCGGGCTGTTCGCGATGAGCGCCCTCGGCTGGCCGTTCTGGTTGGCGTTCGGCAGCGCCGTCGGTGCGATGGCGCTGTTCGGCGTTGCGCTCGACCGGGTCGTGATCCGGCCGATCCTCGGCCAGCCGGCTTTCTCCATCGTGATGCTGACGATCGGCATCGGCTATGTCGCACGCGGCGCGGTGACGATGATCCCGGGCATCGGCACCGAGACGCACGCGCTCGCCGTTCCGTACAAGGACCAGACCTGGACCGCCGGCGCGCTGGTGCTGAATGTCGAGCAGATCGTCATCATCGTCGCGACCGTGCTGCTCAGCGCGGTGCTGTTCGCGGTGTTCCGCTACAGCAAGCTCGGCATCGCGATGCAGGCGGCCTCGCAGAACCAGCTCGCTGCCTATTACATGGGCATCCCGGTCGCGCGGCTGAACGGGCTGGTGTGGGGGCTGGCTGCAGCGGTCGCCGCGGTGGCCGGGCTGCTGCTCGCGCCGATCACGTTCGTGCACGCGAACATGGGCTTCGTCGGTCTGAAGGCGATGCCGGCCGCCGTCGTCGGCGGGTTCGGCAGCCTGCCCGGGGCGCTGGTCGGCGGGCTCGTGATCGGCATCGTCGAGTCGCTCTCGGGTTTCTATCTCCCGGAGGGCTTCAAGGACGTCGCGCCGTACGTCGTCGTGCTGATCATGCTGGTCGTGCGGCCGAACGGGCTGTTCGGCGAGAAGCTGCGCAAGAAGGTGTAGGGCTGCACGATGCGCTTCATCTTCAAGACCCGCTACGAGCAGGACATCCGGCTCGCCAAGCACGCCGGTCATGTGTTCTGGTACGCCTGCCTCGGCCTCGTGCTGCTCGGCGCGCCATGGCTCGTCTCGGAATACTGGCTCGCCCAACTCACCTTCGTGCTCATCTATGCCGTCGTCGGTCTCGGGTTGATGCTGTTGTCGGGCTTCACCGGGCTCTTCTCGCTCGGCCATGCGGCGTTTCTCGGTGTCGGCGCGTACACGCAGGCCGCGATGACGAATGCCGGCGTGCCGTTTCCGGTCGCGCTCGTCTCGGCCGGCGCCGTCTCGGCCGCCGTGGGTGTCGTCGTCGGCCTGCCTGCATTGCGCGTCAAGGGCATCTACCTCGCGATCGCGACGCTCGCGTTCGGCTTCATCGTCGAGGAGGTGTTCGCTCGCTGGGAGAGCGTGACCGGCGGCAACGCCGGCATCCACATCAAGGCGCCCAACGTGTTCGGCTTCAAGCTCGACAGCGACGTCTCGTTCTACTTCGCCTGCCTGGTCGTCAGCGTGCTCGCCACGCTGGCGGTGCTGAACCTGCTGCGTTCGCCCACAGGGCGCGCGTTCGTCGCGATCCGCGATTCGGAAGTCTCGGCGCAGAGCATGGGCATCCATCTCGCTCGCTACAAGACGCTCTCGTTCGCGATCTCTGCCGCGCTGGCGGGCATCGGCGGTGCGCTCTACGCGCACAAGCTGCAGTTCATCTCGCCCGACCAGTTCAGCCTGCTGCAGTCGATCGACCTGTTGCTGATGATCGTGATCGGCGGCGTCGGCTCGGTGCACGGCGCGTTCCTCGGCGCGATCTTCCTGATCACGATGCCGCAGGTGATCGCGCTCGGCAAGGACTGGCTGCCCGCGGCGATCGGCCAGGCGCCGGGGCTGCAGGGTTTCGTCTATGGCGCGGTGCTGATCGGCTTCGTGCTGTTCGAGCCGCTCGGCTTGTACGGCCGGTGGCTGAAGCTGCGCACCTATCTGCAGGTGTTTCCGTTCTACCGCAAGGGCATGTTCCAGCGGCAGAAGAGTTACCTCAAATCGGACCGGCTGAAATGACCCACCCCCGAAGCGCCTTCGGCGCTCCCCCTCAAGGGGGCGCCGCCACCGGACCGGCAGAGCCGGATCCGCGGCGACTGCTTGGATCGGACGTGCTCCTCAGCGTGTGCGACTTGGGCGTGCGCTTCGGCGGCGTGCTGGCGGTCAACAAGGTCGGCTTCGACGTGAAACGCGGCGAGGTCTTTCCAGCACAGTGGGATCCGAAGCTTGGAATTCACGTGACTTGAAGTCGCGGC
>JADMIO010928570.1_pt1 | contig 67129 bp, 53 predicted proteins | sample 8958161 | NCBI WGS metagenome assembly JADMIO01 (sample SAMN16585339, study PRJNA669376) | soil metagenome | isolation source: Crop rotation soil | place: USA: Cullars Rotation, Alabama | collected 2011 | reverse complement strand
CGACTTCAAGTCACGTGAATTCCAAGCTTCGGATCCCACTGTGCTGGAAAGTAACGGGGCGAGTTCTCGCGATCGTTTTGCTTTTCCTTAGTTTCGGATTAGCGGCGTTCGCACAGGGCGCGGGCGACCTTACGGGTCTGGTGACAGATCCCACAGGCGCGGTGATGCCGAAAGTCACCATCACACTCACGAACAATGCCACCGGCGTGACTTACAACACAGAAACCACGTCGGCCGGCGTATTCCGCTTTAATGCGCTACCTATCACCGGTACTTACACGATGAAGGTGGAAGCGAAGGGCTTCCGCAGCTCAACGATCAAGAACATCGCCGTCACCGTGGGTGCAGCGGTTGCGCAGAACGTTACGTTGCAGCTCGGCAGCACCGGAGAAACGGTCAGCGTCGAGGCCGATACGCAGTTGGTTCAGACGACTGAATCCTCCGTGTCGCAACTGGTTGACCAGCGCATTTGGCAGCAGTTCCCATTGCAGACGCGCAACCAGAACGATTTCATCAACCTGGCGGCTGGCGTAACCCCTGACTCCCAGGGCGGCAGCACGCGGGGCGCGTCGGTCAACGGCGCCCGTGGCGGTTCCGGCAACTACATGGTTGAAGGCATGGACAACAACGACCAGGGCCAGGGCGGCCGTGGTCAGTTGAACACCTTCGATTCCGGTGGCGCGGTCACCAGCATTTCGCCTGACGCTATCCAGGAATACCGCGTCATCACCAACACCTTCTCCGCTGAATATGGTAAGGCGGGTGGCTTCGTTACGGACACCGTACTGAAATCCGGTACCAACCAGTGGCATGGATCCGCGTTCGAATACAACCGCATTCAGGCTCTGGCGGCGAACAGCTACTTCTCCAACCAGAACGACTTGAAGGACTCCCTGGTCCGCAATATGTTCGGCGGATCGATTGGCGGCCCGGTCGTGAAGGACAAGTTGTTCTTCTACTTCACCACCGAGTACGAGAAGGACCGCCAGGGTCAGCCGCTTTCGGGTACCAGCACCACGCAGCAGTTCCTCGATTTCGTGAAGAGCGGCCAGTTTGCGACATTCATTGAAAGCGACCCGAATGGAGTTTGCAATAACCAAGTCAATCTAAACGCAGTAACGGGCGGACCCACCTTACCCAACGGCCAACCGAACCCGAATTACAGAGTAGCCTCTCCTTGCCCTGGCGTCCTGTCGCACGGCCGGAACACTCAGCCGATTTTCAACACCCTGATCGGAAGCCAGCCGTTCCCGATGGGAACAACCGACTTCGACAACGAGGGTCAGGGCCTTTACACCACCGGAGTTAAATATCCGGTTCCAGTGTACGGCACCGCTTTCGTATCCGATCCGTTCCATCTCAATCAGTACCGCTATACCGGAAAGGTTGACTATCATCTTTCCAACAATGACTCCATTTCCTGGATGATGCTGTGGCAGCATGCAGAATCGGGAGATCCTTACCAGGGTGGCTATAACACCTTCGGTCCCGCGTCCTTGACCGAGGGCGTTAACATCAACACGGGCCTCACGTGGAACCACACCTTCTCACCTACGCTGTTAAACACCGCAAAGTTCAGCTACTTGCGTCACCGCCAGGATTACCCCGCGCCCGCAGGTACCCCCGGAATTCCTCAGATCAACACGTTCGACTCCATCGAAGCCGGTTTTGGTCTCTATTCCGGATTGCCGCAGTACTTTACTGATAATCAGTTCCAGTGGCAGGACTCGATGTCCTATGTTCACGGCAAGCACAGTTTCAAGTGGGGCGGTGAATACCGTCGCATCCGTAACGGTTCGTCCTTCTACAACGACTACTACGGCACCTTCTATCCGTGGAGCGTAGAGGATCTAGTAACGGACTTGTATTTCTCCGATGAACTGGAACGTTTCCTGTTGCCTGCCGCTGATCGCTCAGGATCTGTGTATCAGACCTCCGCAGCAGTTGATCCGACCACCAGCAAGCAGCCTACGGTATACCGCGGATTCCGCAGCAACGAATTCGCGTTCTACTTCCAGGACGACTTCCGCCTGGCCTCGAAACTGACTATTAACTACGGCATTCGCTACGAGTACTTCGGCGTGCCGCACAACTATCAGCCAAACATTGACTCAAACTTCTACTTTGGCACGCCGGTTACGCCAATCGTCACCACATCGACGAATCCGTGGATGCCGACGAACAACCCGTATTACGCCCAGGTTGCGACCGGAACCTTCCAGGTTCGTAATGCTTCACTCTGGAACAAGGACACCAACAACTTCGCGCCTCGCTTCGGATTTGCCTACGACGTATTTGGCTCGGGCAAGTTCGTAATCCGTGGCGGTGCGGGCATCATGTACGACCGCATCTACAACAATGTGTTCGAGAATATCCGGTTCAATCCACCTTATTACTCTGACAACCAGACGGGCGCGGGCGCTAATGGCGTTCCGTTTAGCGTTATCAGCAGCCCCGGCGTTTATGCGGTTCCGTTCACGGCGACTGCGTTCTACAACCAGTCGGGCGTTAAGCGGCCAATTCCAAACCCGCGGCATATGGACCAGAACATGGTGTCCCCCTACTACGAACAGTTCCACTTCGGTGCGGAATGGGAGTTTGCCAAGGGGTACATGTTCCAAACCGAATACATCAGCACGCTGGGTCATAAGCTGTCGGCCTATCGTGATATCAACACCTTCAATGGCCGTACCGTGGCGGGTCTGGGTAGCGCCCGCATCAACACCAACATCGGCGCGGATAACTACCGCTCGAACGATTATTCCTCGAACTACCACGGAATGCAGTTGATCGTGAAGAAGACCTATTCCAATGGATTGGCCTTCAACACGAACTTCACGTGGAGCAAGACGATGGATACGATGAGCGACCTGTTCAATGGCCGCGGCGGCGTCACCACCGTCGTTGACACTATGAACATCAAGTACAACTACGGCCCTGCCGACTTCAACATCGGCAAACGCTTCGTCACCAGCCTCTCCTACGATCTGCCGTTCATGAAAAAGAATAAGATTCTGGGCGGATGGGGAACGAACTTCATCCTGACGTTGCAGGATGGCGTGCCGCTCACTCCTTATTCAGGTTCCAGTTCGTACGACCTGAATAAGAACGGACTGTATACGGATCGCGTGGTGCCGGTTGGAAGCGTTGGCGATACCTACTCGACCACCAAGGCTGATGTTGGCTACTTCAAGTCTGGTTCCTGGGCGAAGTACGTCTGCCCGGCGAGCATGAATAACGGCCAGTGGTGCGATGCACCCATCGGCCGCGGTTCCGTCGTTGGGCCCGGGTTCGCGAACGTCGATCTTAACGTGACCAAGAAGTTCCAGGTCAACGAGCGGATGTCGTTCACATTCCAGGCTGCCTTCTTCAACCTGTTCAACCGCGTGAACTTCGACAATCCGAATATGAACTTCGCGGCGGGAACGGCCTTCGGACAGTCCACCGCTACGTACGACCCTCGGAACACCCAACTGTCACTTCGCTTCGACTTCTAACCTAAGCCGAAACGAAGCACTTGGAGGCCAGCCGCAAGGCTGGCCTCTCTTTACGTAGGAAAGAGAGGAATGCATGGCCCACGGTCGCAAGATCTTTTTCGCAATCATCTTCTTTTGTTTTTCCGTCCACATACTATCGGCGCAAGACAAGCTAACAGCGGAAGACGTCGTGAAGCGCCATCTCGATTCGATCGGCAGCTCTTCCACTCTTGCTGCAGACAAGTCACGCGTATTCGAAGGGACGACCAATTTCCAGGTTCTTAATGGAGGGACTGGCAAAATCGATGGCAATATGGCCATCGTTTCTGAGGGCCACAAGATTCATCTCATGATGAAGTTCCCGAGCACCAACTACCATGGCGAACGGTTTATCTGCGATGGAAAGAAAGTTCAGGTCGCTCAAAGCACCGACCTTAAGACTCGCTCTGGTTTTGGACAGTTCGTCTACATGCAGGATGTGCTCTTGCGTGAAGGCCTGCTGGGCGGGGAATTGTCCACGGCGTGGCCCCTTTTCGACCTCGTCAATCGCAAACCAAAACTCATTTACGACGGCTTGAAAGAGATCGACGGCAAACAGTTACACCAAGTCCAATACAAACCCCAAAAAGGACAGGATGTAGACGTTCGCCTGTACTTCGAGCCGGAGAGCTTCCATCATGTGCTAACCGTGTATGTCATGACGATTCGTCCCCAACTTGTGGACGGTGGTCAGACTGCTCAATCCGGTAATCAGCGGGAAACTCACTATCGCGTGGAAGAGAGGTTTAGCGATTTCAAGTCAGCCGACGGCATGACTTTGCCAAATCAGTACAGGATCCACTTCACGCAGGATCAACAAGGCGGAAATACGGCGATCCTCGAATGGGACACGACAGCGAGCCGCATTATGGAGAATCCCACACTCGACCCGAGAAATTTCGAGGGGAAGTGAGGACCGAGCAGTCTTAGAAAGTTGATTTTAATAAGAAGGGGATGAGCTCGCGCCCATCCCCTTCCTTAGTTCTGTTGAAATTATCTTCCGAAGCCGCCAGTGCTGAAGCTCGATCCCTGCATCTCTTCGCGCGTAGATTCACTCGTACTCGAAATGCCGGAGACGCGGAGCTTGAAGTCGTCTGGATTGCTGGCGTTCTCCAGCGCGACTTCGTAAGAAATCAAGCCTTGCGCATAGAGATCGTAGAGTGACTGGTCGAAGGTCTGCATACCGTATTGCGACGTGCCGGACGCCAGAGCTTCGCGGATGTTGCGAGTCTTTTCCGGCGTGATAACGCATTCGCGAACGTAGGCAGTAGAGATCAATACTTCGACCGCGGGCACACGTCCAGCGCCGTCGGCGCGACGCACCAGGCGCTGGCTGACGATGGCCTTGATAGTGGCCGCCAACTGCATGCGCACCTGCTTCTGCTCCGGCGGAGGAAAGACCGAGATGATGCGGTTGATAGTCTCAACCGCGTCCAGCGTGTGCAGAGTTGAAAACACGAGGTGGCCTGTTTCGGCGGCGTGCAGCGCTGTCGAAATGGTTTCGAGATCGCGCATTTCGCCGACGAGAATGACGTCCGGATCCTGACGCAAGCTGGCGCGTAAAGCGGAGCCAAACGAAGGCGTATCCACTTCGACTTCGCGCTGGTTGACGAATCCCTTCTTATCGCGGTGCAGGAATTCGATCGGGTCTTCAATGGTGATAACGTGTTCCGCTCGCGTTGAATTGATGCGATCAATCATCGCCGCGAGGGTGGTCGATTTACCGGAACCCGTAACGCCGGTGACGAGGATCAGTCCGCGAGCTTCTTCGCAGATCTTGTCCACGATGCGAGGCAGATAAAGTTCGTCTATCGGCTTGATCTTGGTCGGAATGACGCGGAGAACCAATCCAACATTGCCGCGCTGCTGAAAGACGTTCACACGGAAGCGACCGAGTCCGGCGACACCGTAAGCCATGTCAAGTTCTGCGTTTTCCTTGAACTTTTGCTTTTGCCGGTTCGACATCATGCTGAAGGCCATGTTGAGCATGTCTTCCGCCGTGACGCGGGTCTGGTCGGTGAGAGGCACCAGTTCGCCGTCCACGCGGATGTGAGGATAGTTGCCGACTTTCAGGTGAAGGTCGGACGCTTTCCGCTCCATGGCAATACGAAGCAGGTCGTCAATTTGCATCGGCATAGGTTTTCCGCAACATCTTGAAATTGGGCTGAAAGTATCACGGACAGAGCAAGATAGGCAATGAGGTGGTGCCTGTAGAGATAATCAAAAGTGCACCGGCGAAAGGCACGATCAGGGACGATCGCGCCCTCGGCCGGAATGTTCGTTACATCTTGAAGGGCTCGTCAAAGCTGCCACCGTAAATGCTGGGGCATTTGCTGCCCATCGGGCGCAGATAGACCGCCAGGGCGCCGCGATGATGGATGCTGTGTGACTTGGCGAACTCCAGGTACATGAATACAGGCAAGTTAAAGACACCCGCAAAGTTTACCGGCGTTGCCAATTGCTCGGGAGTCATCGCCTTCACCTTTTGTAATGATTCCGCCATCCGTTTCTTGTAGAAATCGACCACTTCGGCGGAAGTTTTCGGGCGCGTCTTACTTTCCTCGTCGGCCTCGGACTGCATGTACGAGAAGTCCATGGCAGCGATGCCTTCAAGGAAGCTGACGTCCCCGTGGGCAATGTGCCAAGCGAGTTCGTGGGCGGAGCGAGCGTGCGGATCGGGTTTGTAGTCTTTGTTGCCGTCGAGTACGGAGGCAAGCACCTTCGTGGTGGTTTGCGTCTCGCGTTCGAGGCCGGCGACGATGAAGTCGCGCATACCTGCAGCCTGTGCGGGCGAAATACCGAGCGTTGCTGTGGCCATGAAGCCTTCTGGTTGGCTGGGGAGTTTAGTGCGCAAGCAAGTCTACTCCTGCAGCAGTTGCAGGGAGATGAAATCCGTTCATTTCGTCCCGCCGTTTTCGCCAAGAGAGAAACCCGGTCCGCAGACCGGGTTCGGGTAAGAGAAATCGTTTAGACGGCAACCGTCTGCTTCACGGCTACGGGAGTAAACCAATTGTGGCGGTCGGGAACGCGGCCTTCCACGATGCCGAAGAATTCCTTCTGGATCGCTTTCGTGATTGGGCCAACCGAGCCGTCGCCAACCTTGATCTTGTCCACCGAACGGATGGGCGTGACTTCCGCGGCGGTGCCGGTAAAGAAGACTTCGTCGGAGATATATAGCATTTCGCGAGGGATCATCTGCTCAACTATCGGAATATTCAGATCCTTGGCGATTTGCAGCACGGAGTCACGCGTGATGCCTGGCAACACCGAATTGCCGAGGGGCGCGGTAATCAACTTACCATTGCGCACCAGGAAGAGATTTTCGCCCGAGCCTTCGCTGACCATGCCGTTGATGTCGAGGGCAATGCCTTCGACGTAGCCGTTGGAGATGGCTTCCATCTTGATGAGCTGCGAATTCATGTAGTTCGCACCCGACTTGGCCATCGCCGGCAGAGTGTTGGGAGCGATGCGGGTCCAGGAGGAGACGCAGACATCGACGCCTTCGTCGGATTTGCCGAGGTATTTTCCCCACGGATAGTTCGCGATATAGACCTCGACGGGCGCGGGAAAGGGATTTACTCCGGCTTCGCCGTATCCACGCAGAACGATGGGCCGGACGTAGCAAGGCCACACCTTATTCACGCCAATGAGCTCGGCCATGGCGCCCACGAGTTCCTGGCGAGTGAAGGGAACCTCGATGCGATAGATCTTGGCGGAGTCAATTAGTCGCTGCATGTGTTCATGGGCGCGGAAGATTCCGGGCCCCGACGGGTGAGCGTAGCAGCGGATTCCTTCAAACATCGACGAGCCGTAGTTCACTACGTGACTCATCACATGCAGCTTGGCATCATCCCAGTCGATAAATTTACCGTTGTGCCAAATCTTGTCGGTCTCTTGAATGGCCATAAAGGCCCTCCCAGAAAAAGTTGGGTAGGTGCGGAGCCCAAACGTATCCCGTGGCTCCCTAATATTGGACGCAGGCAGCCTCGGGTAAGACGCTTAATTCGGTGGAACTCCGTCATTATACGGGATGTTCCCTGGATTCTTTCCTTATGGGGCGATGAATTCGATGTATGGGCCCAATCACGAAATTCGATGGACGGGCGGACGAAAACCAGGGCAAGAAAAAAGCCCACGGTTTCCCGTGGGCAGGTGTGACCCGAATCTCTATTTGCCCTGTGTTGCACTAATTGAGGCAGGAGCGGTTGATTTCGCGGCTGCGGGTAGCGCGGTTGGCTTAGGCATTTTGTTGAACTCATCGCCACGCATGTACTTGGCGGCGTTCTTGGCCATTTCCGGCATCGCGATATAGGGTTTGGCGTAATCGTTACGAGCATTCCAGAAGAGGAAGCCAACTCCGCCCTTGGACTTCGAAGTCGCAACCTGGACTTGAATGTATTCGGGCGAATAGGTCTTCGTCTTCCAGGCAAAGGCCTGTAGCCAAGGCCGCAGGACCACGTTGGTGTCCTTGGTGATCAACTGGAAGCGCGCCATGCTCTCGCCGATGAAGTGCTCCGGGGCATCGCCAGGGTTGGCAATGCCGTCCATGCCGAAGAAATGGGACGGATAGATCATCGGAGACAGCACATCGCAATACTTCGCCATGTTGGGGATGTCCTGACCGGTATGAGCCAAGTCAACCGAACGCTGCCATGCCATGACGCCAAACACGTCGAGCGACAGCAGCACGCCCGTCGGATGCAGTTCGGCGTAGGCCTTTTTCAGGAAGTCCGTGATGACGTCGGTCCGCTTCCAGGTAGGATTGGCGGTCTCAAAATAAAACTTGGCGTCTTTCTGGTCGCCTTCGGCGGGGAAGCGAACGTAGTCGAACTGAACTTCGTCGACGCCGGATTGCGCTGCGTACTTGGCGAGGGCAATGTCATACGCCTGAACTTCAGGATTCGAGGTGTCGGTCCAGACCAGCTTGCCATTTTCTTCCCAGGCCTTTCCATTCTTGCGGGACTGGACGGCAAGTTCCGGATGGTTCTTCACCAGGGCTTCGTCGCGGAAGATCGCAACACGAGCGATCGCGTGCATGCCCATAGAGTGTAAAAAGTGCGTGTACTTCGCCAGGTTGCGGATCGGAGGCCTGTGTCCCTGGGGCACCAGTCTGTGGTCAAAATCGATGTTGACCCAGCCATCGCTGTCCTTGATATCGAAAACCACGGCGTTGCCGCCGACCTTGCGCCACTGGCGGACGATGTTGACGCCCTTTTCACTCGCGGCCATCAATCCGGTCAGGTAGATGGCACGGACTTCATAGTCCGACGGAACGGCCACCAGCTTTTCGTCCCAAGGCTTGTCAGGGATGCCGGGCACGATGATGTTCTTGTCGGCCGGGAGATAAACGCCCTTGAGACCGTCGTTCGTCGCACGAATGGCTGCCTCGAATTCCGACGGCGTCATGTACGAGCTCTGCCATAAGTACTTATGGATGAGTCCGGGCATGGTGTCGCCGCGCTTCGCCTGGTACAGAACCGTGCCCGGAGGAGCGATGGCAACCGCGGGAGCCAAAGCGTCTTTCGACGCAGGTGCAACCGGCTGGGCAGAAGTAGTCACAGATTTTGTCATCGTGGCCGCCGCTTTCGCGGTGCTGCGATGAATGGGGATTGCGACGAGTGCGCCGCCAACTAGCAGAAAGGCGACGAGGAGGCCGATGAAGGGGAGTTTTTTTGACCGTGACATCAGTTAGGGCACCCAGGCTGAAATTTCAGCCCGATGCTACCACGAAGAGAGATGCTGGAAATCTTCCACAAGTTCATTGCACCTTCGTGAGCAACACTCCTGCCACATTTTGCCTCTTAGCTGTTGGAGTGCTGCAGCTGAACGGAATTCACGTCCTGCGTTCGATATCACTTGTTTTCGCATCTAAGAATTCAGGTAGATGAAGGCGGGCGAAGATGTGGGCCCGGACCTAACGTAACCTGGCTACAGACTCCGCGGGCCGTTCTCTTCATCTTGATTTCAACTTTCGGCGCTTTCTTTGCCGAAGTAAGGCTTTATGAGAACCGGTATTAATGCGGTGCTAGACCCGAGTCGGCGTAGCGGAGATGCAACAGAATTCGATTCCGCATTGCGACGCCGAATTGTTGGACAGGATCAGGCGGTAGATAAGGTTGTGGAAATCTACCAGATGTTCCTGGCCGGCTTGAATGCCCCTGGCCGTCCGGTTGGCAACCTACTTTTTCTTGGCCCGACTGGCTCCGGCAAGACGCGCGTAGTCGAATCCCTGGCGGAATCTCTTTTTGGGGATCCCAAAGCGCTTATCAAGATCGATTGCGCCGAGTTCCAACACTCCCACGAAATCGCCAAGCTGATTGGATCGCCACCGGGTTATTTGGGCCACCGCGAAACGCACCCTCTGCTCACGCAGGAGGCGCTGAACCAGTGGCACACCGACAAGCTGAAGCTATCGATCCTGTTGTTTGACGAGATCGAAAAGGCGTCCGATGCACTCTGGCAATTACTGCTGGGCATCTTGGATAAAGCGACCCTCACGCTCGGTGACAACCGCCGCGTGGATCTGTCGCAGTGCTTAATCGTGATGACGTCGAACCTAGGCGCGGCAGAAATGAGCGACCTCGTCGGCGGCGGCATGGGTTTTGGTCCACACCAGCCCTTCGTGGACGAAAAGCTCGACGAAAAAATGACGCGTACCGCAAATGATGCGGCTCGCCGCAAGTTCTCCCCCGAGTTCATGAATCGTATCGACAAGGTCGTAGTGTTCAAGACCTTGCGCCCCGAGCATCTCGAACAGATTCTCGAGATCGAGTTGGGCATGGTGCAGCAGCGCATTCTGCAGGCGACGGGCAACAACCAGTTCGTCTTCAGCTGCACTCCTGCGGTGAAGCAGTTCCTGTTGAAGGAAGGTACCGATCCGAAGTATGGCGCGCGACATTTGAAACGCGCTATCGAACGCCACATCGTGTTTCCGCTGGCGAACCTGGTCGCAACCAGCCAGGTCAAGTTAGGAGACTTTGTCCGCATTGACATCGAACCCGATGGCAGGATGAAGTTCGTCAAGGAAGCCGAAGGCGCACTGGTTCCGGTACTGTTGGAGAAATATGGTCCGGAGTTTGCTGTCCCCGCCGCCGCGAAAGCGACCCGCGCCGGCGGCCGTCGCGAATTCAACGCGAGTTCGGACCACAAGTAAGTTTTCTCCGTGGTGAGGAAGGCCGGCAGATGCCGGCCTTTTTCGTTGCCAAGGACAAAAGGTTTGATCTCCTAATCAAAATCTCTAGAATCGGTCGGTGACAACCACAAAGAAATCGAAGCCCACCACCATCGACGAGTACATCTCCGCCGCGCCGAAAGAAGCCGAGCCCAAGCTCCGCGAGATGCTGGAGATCATCCGCTCCGCCGCTCCCGATGCGAAGGAGGGCCTGAAATGGAAGATGCCGGCGTTTTCCTATAAAAGGATCTTGGTAACGTTTGCCGCCCATCGGCAACATATCGGTTTTTATCCGACACCCTCCGCCATGAAGGCTTTTGCCAAGGAGTTATCGAAATACCAGACTGGCGCGGGCTCCATTCAGTTTCCGTACGACCAGCCGCTACCCGCGGCAATGATCAAGAAGATCACCAAGTTCCGCGTGAAGGAACTGATCGACCAAGACGGAAAGTGGAGAAGCGAAAGAACGTAGTTAGTAGTTGGTCGTTGGTCTCTGTTTCTTGAGACTGAAACCACCTCCCAACTCCCAACTACCACCTACGAAACAGATCTGCGCTGCTAGCGGGCATTCATTTGGTATAGTGTTTTGCAACTTAGTTTGAGTCGTGAACTAAAGGACACTCGATGCGCCTGCACTTCTTGCTCGCTTTTGTTCTTCTCGCCATCGCCGCTCTTGCTCAGCCTTCTGGCGGACCATACGGTCCTGTGGATCAGCGCTACGAGGTTCCCAAAGCCGCTCATGTTTATTACGTCGCGCCGGACGGAAAGCCCGATGCGCCGGGCACGTCGCTCGATCAGCCCACGACGATCGAGTCCGCTATCGACCGTGTTGTCACCGGAGACGCCATCATCCTGCGTGGCGGCGTCTATCGCACGGGCGGGCTGGTTCTGAACCAGGGGATCACGCTGCAGCCTTACCTGGACGAGCGTCCGATCCTGAAGGGCACGCAGGTGGCGACGAAGTGGGAGGCGTTGCGCAATAACATCTGGCGCACGAAGTGGGAGACGCTGTTTCCGGCTACGCCGCTAGGGTGGTGGCGCCGCGATCGCGAAGGCATGATCACGCCTATTCACCGCTTTAATAACGACATGGTGTTCGTCGACGGCGAGTTTCTGAAGTCGGTCGGATGGGAAGGTGAACTCGACGCGCATTCGTATTACATCGATTACAAGACGGGGAACGTATATATCGGCGTTGATCCTGCGAAAAAGCTGGTGGAGATTACCGCTTTCGACAGCGCGCTGGTGCGCACCAGCAGCGACGTCCATGGGAAGAGTACCGACCACAAAGGTCCGATCATCCGCGGTATCACATTCACGCAATACGCCTATCGGGCGCTCGAGGTGGAAGGCAAGAAGCACTTCACCTCCAACGACGAGCCAACGGATGAGCCAGTGGGCCTCTCCGATCCAGCGACCTTCGGCAAAGAGACGACAGACACACTGATCGAAAACGTGACCATCAGCTTTTGCTCGCGCGTCGCCGGATACTTCCGCGGCGACGGCACCATCATTCGCAATTCGCTCATCAGTGACACCGGCACAGAGGGAATCTACGTGATCGGTTCGTCGGACGTGCTGCTGGAGCGGAACATCATCCGGCGCAATAATATCGAGCAGTTGACGGGCTACTATGCGTCGGCGGTGAAGATATTCAATCAAACGCGACGCGTCACCTTCCGCGACAACCTGATTTTGGAGCAGCCATATTCAAACGGCGTCTGGTACGACGTCGGTAATCGCGACGGCGTGATCGTGAACAACTTTATCGAAGGCGCGTACGACGGATTCTTCTTCGAAATCTCTCGTGGCGCGACCGTGACGGGGAATGTTTTCGTTCGCTGCAACAAGGGGATTCGGATTCTGAACTCCGCCGATGTTCACGTGTACAACAACACATTCGTGGAAGCCACTGCGTCCTTCGAGCGCAACGAGCGCAGCAAGACAGCGGATCATTTTGCGTGGCATCCGTCGACCGGACCGGACGTGGACGAACGCGAAGGCCACATCTTTGTGAACAATCTGCTGGTGGCGAGTGGCGCATATACCAGGCCGCTGCTCAATTTCGAGCAGCCGAAAGCTCTATGCGACAAGCTGACGCGTCCGATGACGACACAAGTCAACGGTAATGTTTACGTCCGCGCGTCCAGTACGAACGCCACGCCGCCATTGATTCAGATGAGTCCCGCGAGCACCGACACTTGCACCACGGCACTTAACTCGCTCGACGACTTCCGCAAACTGGTGCCCGCGTTCGAGGCAAACGGACAGCAACTCAACCGTACTCCGCGTTCCGTCTTCCAAAGCCCGGATTTAAGCCACTACGAACTTCTACAGCCGATCCCGGCAGGAGCGACGACTCCTGCCGACGTTCGCAAACTACTTGGCTGGAGCGATGCGGAAGCGAGGACGGCGGGTGCGTACCCGGTGCGACGCTGAAACCCGGCTCTGAAAGACTGAGAGATCGTCCGACCAGCTACAATCCTTCCATGGCCATGATCGACCGCCAGCGTCTGCTTACCGACGCTCTCGCTGACAAGCGCCTCGATGCGCTGCTCGTTACTCATCTTCCCAACGTCCGTTATCTAACGGGATTTACCGGAAGCGCCGGCGTGCTGCTCATCGGGCAGAAGAAGGGCAAGGCGATATTCATTACCGACGGCCGCTACACTTCGCAGGCGCATGAACAGGTTCAAGGCGCGAAGGTGATCATCAGTAAAGGCGCCGCGATCGACGCTGTAGCGCAACAGATCGTTCGATTGAAACTGAACACGGTGGGAATCGAATCCGACCACATGGAAGTTTCGCTGCGCACGCGTCTCGCGAAACTCCTGCCCAAGCGATCAAAACTGAAGGAGATGTCGTCCCTCACCGAGGACGTTCGCCTCATTAAAGATTCCGGTGAACTGGCCGCGATCGAGCGCGCTGTCAAACTCGGGGGCGATATATTTAAAGTCGCACTCAGGACCATCAAGCCCGGTGTTCGAGAGACGGAAGTTGCCGCCGAACTCGAGTATGCTGCTCGTCGCGCCGGCGCCACGAGCATGTCGTTCGAGACGATCGTCGCCAGTGGACCGCGTTCGGCATTGCCACACGGAGTCGCCTCGGCGGCGCGCATCCCCGACCGCGGGTTCGTGGTTCTGGACTACGGTGTTATACTCGACGGTTATTGTTCCGACATGACGCGCACTGTGCATGTCGGACGGCCTTCTTCAGAAGCGCGCCGCATGTATAACGCGGTGCTGGAATCGCAACTGGCGGGTATTGCGGCGGTGCGGGCCGGTGCTACCGCAGGCGACGTAGATTTCGCCTGCCGACAAAGTTTGAGGCGTGCCAAGCTTGACCGGTATTTCATTCATTCCACTGGTCATGGGGTGGGACTCGAGATCCATGAGAATCCCCGACTGGCGCGCAATCAGGAAGCGCAACTTGCCCCGGGGATGGTCGTTACGATCGAACCCGGCGTTTATGTAGAGGGCAAAGGTGGCGTTCGCATTGAAGATATGGTGGCGGTGACGGAGGAAAGCTGCGACGTCTTGACACCAGTAAGCAAGGAATTGATCGTTCTTTAATAAGAATCAGCTCTAATATGAATCAAAAAGAGATCCGGGAATTAATTGAATTCTTAATCGATAAGGACATCGCCGAGTTCGAACTGGAACGCGGCGACGTTAAACTGCGCGTTAAGCGCGGCGGTGTTCAAACCGTTGCTGCTTCGCCCATCATTACTGTTGCGGCTCCGGCGCCTGCGCCAGTGGTTGCGGCGTCTGCTCCCGCTGCGGTTGCGGCTCCAGTCGCTGCCGCGCCAGCCCCTGCTGCTCCGGCCGCAGAAGATGAATTAGCTGGTACGCACATCATCAAGTCGCCCATCGTTGGCACTTATTACGAGTCGCCATCGCCCGGCGCGCCGCCGTTCGCCAAACCCGGTGACACTGTTTCAGTCGGGCAAGTTCTCTGCATCGTGGAAGCGATGAAGCTGATGAACGAGATTGAGTCCGACTATTCCGGCACGATCGTGAAATGCTTCGTGACCAACGGACAGCCGGTGGAATATGGCCAGCAATTGTTCGCGGTGAAGCCCTAACGCATGTTTCGGAAGATACTCATAGCCAATCGTGGCGAAATTGCCCTGCGGGTGATTTGTGCCTGCAAAGAGTTGGGCATCAAAACGGTCGCCATTTACAGCGAAGCCGATCGCAATTCGCTGCACGTTCGCTTCGCCGACGAAGCCATCTGCATTGGTCCGCCCCGCGTGCAGGACAGCTATCTGAATATTCCTGCCGTGATTTCAGCGGCTGAGATCGCGAACGTGGATGCCATCCATCCTGGTTATGGACTACTGAGCGAGAACGCCAACTTCGCGGAAGTAGTCGAAACCTGCAACATGAAGTTCATCGGTCCCACACCGGACGTGATGCGTTTGATGGGCGAGAAAGAGAAGGCTCGCGCGGCCATGAAGTCCGCCGGTGTTCCGATTCTGCCTGGCTCGGAAGGGATTCTCAACTCCGCGGACGAAGCGCTCGAGTACGCCAAGTCAGTCGGTTTCCCCGTCATCATTAAAGCCGCTCACGGCGGAGGCGGACGTGGCATGCGCGTGATCCGCAACGAAGAAGAACTTCCCAATCTCTTCCATGCCGCTACCAGCGAGGCCGCGGCTTCGTTCGGCAACGGCGACATGTACATGGAGAAGTTCATCGAGCGCCCACGCCATATCGAGTTTCAGATCCTCGCCGACGAGCATGGCAAGGTGGTTTCGCTCGGCGAGCGCGAGTGCTCCATTCAGCGGCGTCACCAGAAATTGCTGGAAGAGTCACCGTCGGTAAAAGTCACACCGGCCTTGCGCAAAGAGATTGGTGAACTCCTGTCGAATACGCTGGGCAAAATCGGATACCAGAACGCCGGGACGATCGAGTTCCTGATGGATGAAGATGGCAAGCTCTACTTCATCGAGATGAATACGCGCATCCAGGTGGAACATCCGGTGACCGAGATGGTTACAAATGTTGACCTGGTGAAGAGCCAGATCCGCATTGCCCTAGGCGAGAAACTGGACTCCGTTCTGGCCGGAACGCCCGCGCCCGCAGGACACGCAATCGAGTGCCGCATCAACGCCGAACATCCGGAAAAATTCACGCCTTCGGCCGGGAAGATCAAAGTCTTCAATCCGCCGGGCGGAACCGGTGTTCGCATCGATACGGCAGCGTATGCGGAGGCAACGATCCCGCCGTATTACGACTCGATGATCGCCAAGTTGATTACCCGCGGACGCGATCGCGAGGAGGCGATGCAGCGCATGTCCCGGGCGCTGGATATGTTCATCGTGGAAGGCATTTACACGACGATCCCGCTACACAAGCGCATCCTTTCGCATCCTGATTTCCGTTCCGGCGACTTCGACACGAAGTTTATGGAGCGTCTACTCGCCGAGCAGAAGTCCTGACGAAAACGCCTTCCTGCGCGGGGAAGGCGTTTCTCACATTTCGCTTACTTTCTTCGCTTATAGGCCACCCACAGGAGTCCGCTTCCGAACAACGCTAGAGACGCCGGCTCGGGCACGATTTCAACCTGATCGATCTCTGACAGATGCAAGTCCTTCAGCGCCCAGAATCGCGACTCAAGCGAGACGGATTGCATGGTGTCTCCCGATGTCGTTCTGATGAACACCCAGTTGTTGCCACTCCCAAGTCCGTCGTACCTATGGGTGAATGTGCCGGCATTCGTCACCACTGTGAACAACGCGGTCGTGGTGCCAGCGAAGGCGCCGGACAAGCTCATGTAGGTGTCGCCGAACGTAGATTCCGAAAGTGAGATGGTTAACTCGTCGAGCGAGGTGTCATAACTGGGGTCGGGCGGCTCCGGGTATTGATTAGCCCGCAGTTCGTTCGTGGCAATTGCGTACAAATGGTCCACGCCGGAGCTGTTGTTGTTGTTGGTGGTGATGTGAACGGTGGTGCCGTCGATGGTTGAGCCAGTGATCAGGTAGGTTGAGTTGCCGATGTAATTTCCGAGAATCCCGGACGTGAAAAGAACCGCTAGTTCGCCGGGAGGTGGCGACGGCAGCGTACTTGAAACCGCGCCCCAGATTACATCTGCCAGACCAAGAGTTGGAACCAGTAACGTCAGACCGAGCACCGCGATAAGACGAAGTGTTGTGTGGCGCACAATTCCTCCAAGCCGGAAGCCACTTCCGGACATCGCAGGCTCTGTTGCGCATGGCTTGCTAACGGCGCAAAAGAAGCAGCTTCTCTCACAGATGCCAGGTTGAGGAACTCGGGATGCCACGGGATTAACGTGTGTGTTCGGAAGGTGCTCTACCGTGCGACCGGAGGATTAACCCAGCGGACTACAAGCCCTGGCGCGTGGGCGACGGAGTAAAATCTCAGCATGCGCGCGCTACTTACGATCAGTGTCGTAGTGTCGTCGGCCTATCTTTGTCTGTTGCTGGCGCATCATCCGGGCCCACTCTCCATCGCGCTGAAGGTTGCGTCGACGGGACTGCTGGTCGCGGTAGCAGCGGTTGCGCCCCATCGTCGCAAGCTGTTGATCCTCGCGCTCAGTTTCTCCGTCCTTGGCGACTTACTGCTCGAGTTGAGGAGCATTGGGAGCCTCGGGCCAGAGCAACTGTTCCTGGTCGGACTCGTGTCATTTCTTATCGCGCACATTTTCTACATAGCGATGTTCGTGAAGGCGCGCTCGGTGACGCTGATCGGCAGACCGAGAACCATTGCGTGGGTGTCGGCGCTACTTACTGTCGCTATCTGCATGGTCATCCTTTGGCCGGGATTAGCGGAGATGCGTATTCCTGTCGCTCTCTACTCCGTGGTGCTCGGCGCGATGGTGATTACGGCTCAGCTCTCACGATTCCCAAAACTGGTTGCCATCGGCGCTCTCTTCTTTCTCGCCTCCGACACGATGCTCGCGGTGAGTATCTTCGGACATCCGTTCGCCGGATCGCGAATGCTAGTCTGGATCACGTATTACGCTGCGCAATGGATGATTACAGTGGGAGCAAGCGCACAATGTAAGGGGTTCACCGCAGCCGCGTAATGCGTTGTGTTGTTCATGTACTAGAGCTGCTCGTATAATCGCCATCCGATATTCCTATTGGGTGGGAAATGAAAAAGTTCTGGGTAATTGCAACACTCTTGCTAATGGCGTCTGTGTGTTCAGCGCAGTCGCGTGAATCTAAAAAGGCGGAAAAGAATCAGCCGGAAACCAAGCCGGCAACGGCCGCGCCAACTTCGGCGACGCCGGTTGTGGATGCCGACAAAGAAAAGGACGCGGAGAAGAAAGAAGAAGGTCTCCATTATCGGAATGTGGGGCCATTTCGAGGTGGTCGATCTCTGACCGGTGTCGGCGTTCCCGGTAATCCCAACATCTATTACTTTGGCGCGACAGGCGGCGGAGTTTGGAAATCCACCGATGGCGCGCTGACGTGGAAGCCGGTCTTCAATAAGGAAGGCAGTTCTTCGATCGGCTCAATTGCGCTGGCGGCTTCCGATCCGAACGTCATTTACGTGGGAACCGGCGAAGCCTGCATTCGTGGCAATGCTGCGCAAGGCGACGGCGTTTACAAGTCTCTCGACGGCGGCAAAACCTGGAAGAACGTCGGACTTAAAGACACGCGCGCGATCGGCAAGGTGATCGTGAATCCGAAGAATGCGGACATCGCTTTGGTCGCGGCTCTCGGACATCCGTTTGGACCGAATGAAGAGCGCGGCGTCTTCCGCACGGCTGATGGCGGCAAGACCTGGCAGAAGGTCCTTTATAAGAACGCCGATACGGGCGCGGTTGATATTGCCTTTGATCCCAATAATCCGAATATCGTGTTTGCCTCGCTATGGCAAGTGCGCCGTCAGCCTTGGACTCTGAACAGCGGAGGTCCGGGCAGCGGACTTTATCGCTCGGGCGACGGCGGACTGACGTGGAAAGAAGTGGAGAGCGACGATCTGCCGAAGAAGCCGTGGGGCAAAGTCGGTGTTAGCGTCGCGTCGAATGGCGATCGCGTCTATGCGCTGATCGAGGCCAAAGAGGGCGGGCTTTATCGCTCCGACGATGGCGGCGGGAAGTGGCAACTGGTCAGCGGCGATCGTCGCCTGTTTCAGCGCGCGTGGTATTACATGCACGTTGTCGCCGATCCGCAGGATGCGGACACCGTTTACATCATGAACGTCGACTTCCATAAATCGGTTGACGGCGGACGAACGTGGAACAAGATTTCCGTTCCGCATGGCGACAATCATGGATTGTGGATCGATCCGAAGAACAATCAGCGAATGATTGCCGAGAACGACGGCGGCGCCACGGTTTCGACGGATGGCGGTAAAAGCTGGAGCAATCAACTGAATCAGCCGACGGCGCAGATTTACCACGTCTCCACGGATAACCGTTATCCATACTGGATTTACGGTGCGCAGCAGGACAACACTTCGCTGACGATTGCCAGCCGCGGCGACGGTCCGGCGATTGACCGGAGCGATTGGTATCCAGTTGCCGGCGGCGAAGCTGGATTCATCGTGGCCGATCCCAAGAATCCGCTGATTACGTATGGCGGCGAATATCAGGGACAAATCAGCCGCTACAACAAGGAGACGGGCCAGAATAAGGCGATCTCCGTGCAACCGATCGTGAGTGATGCGATGGGCGCTGCGAAACTGGAGCATCGCTTCCAATGGACGGCGCCGATTATGTTTTCGCCGCATGATCCGAACGTTCTCTATCACGGCGGCGAACGGTTATTTAAGACCTCTGACGGTGGCGTGCATTGGGAGGCGATCAGTCCTGATCTCACGCGCAACGACCGTTCGAAGCAGCTTCCATCCGGCGGCGACATCACTATCGACGACACCGGAACCGAGTACTACGACACCATCTTTGCGCTGGCGGAATCGCCGATTAAAGCTGGAGTTATCTGGACCGGAAGCGATGATGGCTTAATCCAGGTGACGCAGGATGGCGGCAAGAATTGGGCCAACGTGACGCCGAAAGACTTGCCGGAATGGAGCCGCATCAGCGGGATCGATGCGTCGCCATTCGATGTAGGAACCGCTTACGTGGCAATCGATCGCCGTCAGAACGACGACCTGAAACCGTACTTCTACAAGACTCACGACTTCGGCAAAACTTGGACGAAGATCATTAACGGCATCAGCGAGCCTTCTTTTGCGCGTGCCATTCGGGAAGATCCCAAGCGTAAGGGATTGCTCTATGCCGGAACCGAAACCGGCGTGTTCGTTTCCTACGATGACGGCGCGAAATGGGAGTCGCTGCGACTCGACCTGCCGACGACACCGGTGCACGACCTTGTCATCAAAGGTGACGACCTGGTACTGGCGACGCACGGGCGCGGCTTCTGGGTACTCGATGATCTGAGTCCGGTCCGGCAGCACAATGACCAAATAAAGTCGGAGGCGTCGCACCTGTTTACGCCAGCCGTGGCAACGCGTTCGCAATATTCGCATAGCCATCGCAAGTCGCATACTGCCGGCGAGAATCCGCCGGCAGGCGCGGTAATCTATTACCAGGTTAACGGCAAGCCCAAGGACGTGAGCCTCGAAATCCTGGATGAAAACGGCCAGCGAGTGCGATTGATCAGCAACAAGCAGACCGAAGACATCGACGAGCAACTCGACCCTGAGGATGAAAAACCTAAAAAACGGCTGGAGCCTAAGGCGGGCCTCAACCGATACGTGTGGGACATGCGTTACGACGAAGTCCCGCGTATGAAGGACTACTATCTGTACGAGTACCAGGACGGCACGCAAGGTCCTGCTGTGTTGCCCGGTAAATACCAGGTGAAACTCACGGTTGACGGCCAGTCGCAAACAGCGCCGTTGACGGTGCGAATGGATCCACGGGTTACGACATCAGCAGCCGATTTAAAAGCGCAATTCGATCTGCTGATGAGTATCCGCCAGCAACTCACGCAGTTGTACACAACGTACGCCCAGATGACCGACGTACGCGCCCAACTGAAGGGCATGCGTGAGCGCCTGCCGCAAACGGTGGCGTACAAGCCAGTCTTTACTGCCGGAAGCGATCTCGATACGAAGATCGCTGCCATCCAGGACGAAATGATCGAAGGGCGCAACCACTCGAACGAAGATTCGCTTTCGTTCGGCGTGAAAGTCGACGGTCAGTTATCGGGACTGGCGATGTACGTGACCGGCGAGTCCGACTCGGTACCCACAGCGGCAGCACTGGCGCGGTATGAAGTGTTGCGCGGCCAGTTGGAGGCAGCGTTAGCGAAATGGAAGACGGTGGTCGACACCGATCTGCCAAGCTTCCAGAAACTGACACGCGACCAGAACATTGAAGCGATTATTGTTCCGGCAGCCATAGGTGGAGAACAAGCGGCGGAAGCGAAATAGTTTTGCTCCTCTCTCATGCGGCGGGCCGAAAGGTCCGCCGTTTTTATTTTGAGCGCAAAGAGCAAAAGCAGATCCCTCCGCCTCCCTTCGCTCGGCGTCGTGATGACAAACCTAAAACCTCGCGGCGCTCGTGATGACAAAGCCTTAAGACCTCGGGGCCCTTTCACATAGACGATTCGGCCATGAAGCGTTCGGAAGTGGGTGGCGTTGCGTTGATGGCATGCAGGAGGCGCTCGATGTCGGCTTCCACGTCGGCGTCGGAGGAGTTTGATAACGGGTACGTTGGCCCGCTGCGTTCCGCTGGTGATGGCAAATTAACAGCAGATCCCTCGTCGGATTGACGTCCTCGTGGTGATGACAAGCCAGGCTGGGCTACGGGTGATGACAAAACTTGTTGAGGTGCGGGTGGCTTGAGTGTGTGTTGTTGTTTGGCGAGGGCTTCGGCGGCGAACTGCTGGTGCATGGAATCTGTGAGTTCGATTTCGGTGACATGGGTGACGTCCTGCTGGCGGCGAAAGCTGTCGACGGCCATGCGCAAGCTGAGGAGGATGACGCGCGCACGCTTGGCCTCGAGTTGGCCGGAGAGGACGGCGTGAGCGATCTGCGAGGCGGCGAGGACGACGCTGGCTTCGCTATCAATGATGGGCATTGCGAACCCGGGTTCGGTAATAGGGAGTTTGTGCTCGCGCAGGCGCCAGTGGAGGTAACAGAAAGGACGCCGGTGCATGGCTGGAGAAAAACAGCGGGTGCCTTCGCCGGTGATGTGCTCGCATTGCAGCATAAAAAGTATTTCCTCGACTTTGTTTAGAATCAATGAGATACGCGACGCGTGGCTGATTTGATCTTTCTTTTCAGCGACTTACGTATTTCATGGTTAAGAATTCGTCGGAAAAAGGAAAAGGTGGACGCCGGAGGGTGTCCACCTTTTTGCTTTTCTCGATTCTACTTTCAGGATAGCAAATTGACAGGGGGGAATATCCACAATTTTCGAATTTATTTTCGGAATGTTTTCAAGAAGTTAGAAGGAAAAGGGCCAATTTGGGAGCTTGACAAGATTAACGACGTCGCGGTGGTCAAGGGCAGACTTTCCCATTTGCGGAAAAACGGAACTCTCTATGTGAGCTTTGAGATACTGAGTGGGATGGGCAGTTCGCAACAGTTACATGTTGTCGGGACGTCCAAAATGACTTATGAGCATGCTGCATGAATTCGGAATCCTCAGTAAATCGGACAAAGATTATGCCGATAAGCGCGCCTGGAGAAAGATCGATTTTCATGAATTGAGGAGACTGATGCGCCCTGTAGCGGAACTCGACGATGACATTATCAACTATCTCTCCGACTCGTTGGTCTGGATTCCTGTTTTCGACCCGTTTAACCAGGGTGAACGTCATGGCCTGAATCAATACGGGATTACAGTCATCACGAAATCTGGTGCGCAGACTGCCGGTCGCATTTTTACAGCATGGGCCGACTTGTTCGCACTTTCTCCAGATGAGCTAAACCTGACAGGTTCGTACACATACGCTCATGGAGAAGCTATTGAGAAAGGACGGTATTACAGCTTGTGCCTCAGGCGCGATGAAACAGTTTCGTCGTTACGAGCAGTCGCTTCTGCATGCGTGCGAATAGCATCGGGAAATGGCGGAGATTACCTTCTCCACTATGGAATATAAAGTTCATGCGGGATTGACAGTGATAAATCCGCTTACCACTCTAATTTGTGATGCCGGTAGAAGGAGCAGACTGAATTGAATAACAAGAAGTTTATCTGGTGGAAAATCATCGTCGGTGCTTTGCTGGTCTACATTGAGCTGAAACAGTTACTGTTTCCAGCCGCGAGAGCACTTCAACCAGACAATTCCAGGCAAGCTGTGACAATGTTGGTAGTGGAGGTGGCGCTTTTACTCCTTGGGGCATGGTTAATCTTCTCCGGCGCGAAGGGTGAACAGCGAGTAAGCTGAGTTCCTTCGTGTACTCCGATAGATGTTGTGAAATCCGCTTACCACTCCCTAACTCCCCGTTTCCACGTTGTGAAATTGTGCGGGGTCGTAGTAACGCTTGAGGGGAACGCGCACGGTAAGAAGAATATGCGGGGGATGTCGGTGATATGTCAGGCGGCGCGCGGCGGTGGTAACCGGCCCTTTCCAAAAACAGGAAAGGATTGGGCACCCTCAAGGTTTTCAGTCAGGGAAGGTTCGGCCACCCGCCCTCGCGACAAAAAGCGCGCTACCTATTGTCCCGCTTCTCTATCGTATACAGCCGGGATTACTGTAGGAAAATCCTGTTCCAGACAGCTATTTTTCTCGCGATGCTTTCCCAGCGCTTTTAAGGCAGTGGATGACCCATTGTGCGTGACGTACTGCAATTCGGTTGGAATTCTCTGCGATCCGACGGATTTCGGCTTCAAACTCTTCGTTTGTGACCTTTGGGGCAAAGCGACAGTAGTCGCGAGTCTCTCGAACTGGACGCTCCCGTACATGTTTTAGGATGAGTCTGCGTAACCGGGAGCTTTGATCATCTCTTAGTGGATGTCTCTTCAACAATCGAAGCATGTCGGCTTTGTAATATCCCGAACGGAAATACCACGGATCGGCTTCAAGGTAGCGAACTGCCATCTCGATTGCTTCCGCATCTCCGGCCCTTAGTAACTCGAATTCCCGCTCGGGACCTCCCGGAAAAGCAAGCTTGTCGTAGGTGGCAAAGAAGTCTCGTGCTGTGTTTTCCCACACTTCCCGCTGTTCAGGGCTTTCGCTTCGATGCCGGACAGCCTCATAGATTTTCTGTCGCAGCCTTTCCAATTCGACTGCGTTCGTTTCAAAGACGTTCTTCACAGGAGACTCGCCAAGTGTACTTCAGGACAGTAATCGTATCGTCGTATTCGCTGGTACGCGAGATTACTGTTGGGAAATCCCGCTTACCACTCACTAAATTTCCCGGTTCAGCGTGGTGAAACTGTGCGTGGCTGTAGTAACGCTAGAGGTGAACGCGCACGGTAAAAAGAATATGCGGGGGAGGTGGGGATGTCGGTGATATGTCAGACGGCGCGCGGCGGTGATAACCGGCCCTTTCCAAAAACAGTGTCTAGTACCAACACATTTCTTACAAAACGTTCCAGGACATTCCTTACAGTTTGTGATGACACTTAATCCGGAATCCACCGTTCGACGAGAGTCGAACGGTGGGTTTCCGGATCGATCTCACGGACGAGGGTCGCACAGTAATAAACCTGAAACCTCTTACCTACAGGTATGACCTGTACCCACTCTCCGGAAAAAGCTTTGCCTATGTTCCAACCATGGCGGTGAATCTTCACCTGGCCGTGGTAGTCAACTTTCAGTAATCGGGCGCCCGCTGGATACTCCCAGGGTCGCGGCTTCGGCTCATAGGCGCGTCGACTCGGCTGCCAGCGAGTAGTGGGAGTTTTCATCCCAAGCGCCTCATGCGGTCGCAGGTGGTTGTGTTCCCATCGAAACCTGTCGAGCCATGCCTGAATATCTGGCACAAGCACCCGCCGACGTTGTAACGCACGCTGGAGAGTGCCGTGAAAACGTTCGATCTTCCCCTGCGTTTGCGGATGACGATAGCCGCTCCAGTGCAAGCGTATTCCCTGCCGCATTAGCCATAAGGAGAGGTGCGTCGCACCGTTCGGCGACAGTTGGCTCCACCACGGGATGCCGTGGTCCATCAACATCGCCTCAGGCACTCCACACTCGCTAAAAGCAGCCTCCAGTTGCCGGCGTACCAGATCGCCGCGTGTACTTCCGATCGCCTGCAAGACGATCACATAGCGGCTGTGGTCATCCAAGACAGAAAGTGGTCCCACCGGTTGATGCCATAGCTTCGGACCCTTGAAGTCCATCTGCCACAACTCGTTGGGCTGACTCCGTTCAAACCGTTCTAACCCCAGCGTTCGACGATCCTGATCGGCGACCAGATCATGGCGCAGGAGTATCCGGTGAATGGTCGTCTGTCCCAACTCGATGCCTTGCTGTCGCAATAAAACTCTCAGCTTGCGGGCGCCCCAGTCCGGATACCGCTGTCTCAACTCCACTACCCGGTTCTGCACTTCCTCGGCTGTCTGCCGGGGGCTGTTGCTCGGCCGCCGACTGCGCTCGGCGATGGCCGCCACTCCACCGTGCCGGTAACGCCGGAGCCACTCATAGCCCACTGGCCGAGAAATCCCAAACTCCTGGCATAACGCGGTCATCGACTTCTCACGCCGGCTTGCGGCAACCACAAACTGCACTCGTTGTTCGCGGATATCCATCGCCTTCCAAGGCATCGAACTACCACTCCCGCGCTCGCTGCGCTCGCGCGGGAGTGTAAAGGATGTCTAGGAACACTCTGTAAAGGATGTCATGGTACTGAACACAAAAACAGGAAAGGACCGGGCACCCTCAAGGTTTTCACTCAGGGAAGGTTCGGCCACCCGCGGACCATCTCATTAATCCGGTTCACCCATCTCAGCCTGAATTAACGATGGCACTTTTCGAGCCATACAATGACATGCTGAAATTCGTATGACGACGTTATGCCGTGGACAGTTACTGACATCCCGTTCGTGATTTTCTTGGTGATAGTCGCATTGATGCCGGGTGTGCGGAATCACATGAATAAATACATCTTGGCGAGAGAAGGGGTCACGTACAGTTTAAGTCGTCAGCGCGAAATGCTTGAGCATTACCGGAAGTTGGCAGGAGTCGATGCAAACTATGGTTTCTATCGCGGAGCGATGATTGCCGCTCCTCTCCTGCTGCTTGCTTGGGCGGTACTTACCACTCTCTTTAGGCTTCTCTAAGTTCGAGTAAATGCCGATTGGTGTTGTGAAATCCGTCTATCACCACCTATCTCAGCCTGAATTGACGATGGCTCTCTTCGAGCCATACAGTCCCGCGTTTTGGAATGTGTAATTATCCTGCACGTTTTGTGGTTGCGAATCCGACAGGCAGGCGTCAAAGCGACCTTCCCGTAAACAGTGTTAGGAAGTTCGCTTTCCATAGGGATTTTAGGTCGAGATAGGGTTCGCTCGAATTGGCGAAACTCGGTATCCTCTCAGCAGCAATGTCCGAACTAAGTCTTCCGGCTGTTTACCCGATCCTTGACCGTGCTTGCTTTGGTGAATCGACGGCTCTATTTGCCGCGGCCCAGGCGCTTGCTGCTGCGGGTTGCACACTGCTGCAGTACCGCAACAAGACCGGCTCCGCACGCGAGATGCTTTCCGACGCGCGTGAGCTTCGGCGCAGGGTGGGTCGCGGCGTAATGCTCATCATGAACGATCGTGCGGACCTGGCGCTGGCGGCAGGGTTCGATGGCGTGCATGTGGGGCAGGATGACTTGCCGGTCGAGTCGGTGAGGAAGGTGGTGGGGCCGAAGATGATCGTTGGAGCTTCTACTCACAATCCAGAACAACTGCGATTGGCAGACCAGACCTCGGCGGACTACCTGGCGATCGGACCGGTGTTTGCCACGGTGAGCAAAGCGAATCCTGATCCGGTGGTTGGCTTGGACGGCGTTAAGGCTACGAGGGCGCTTACGCGCAAGCCGCTGGTGGCCATTGGAGGGATAACGGTGGTGAATGCCAAGTCTGTGCTGGAGTCGGGGGCCGATAGTTTGGCCCTGATATCCGCGTTGGTCCCAGAGGTTGCGAAAACATATGAGCGTTTTCAGGCGGTGTTGTTGTAAAGTGCTTCAACATCAGGGGATAGGGGCTAGCGGTTAGGGGTTAGCCGTCCCTCGCAGCGAGTTAGGTCGAGTAGAGATATCTCGCGGCTGCGCCGCTCGACATGACAAAAAATCTCGACATGACAAAAACAGACACGCATCCGGTAACAGCTGCCCACGAACTTCCCACTACCCAGGACCAGGAGCTGGTTAAAGGCCTGGGGCTCACGAGTGCCACGACGCTGGTCATGGGGTCGATGATCGGGTCGGGCATTTTCATCGTTTCCGCCGAGATTGCCCGGATTTCGAATTCGCCAGCACTGCTGATTGCGGCGTGGCTGGTGACGGGCTTCATGACGATTGTGGCGGCGCTGTCGTACGGCGAATTGGCAGCAATGATGCCAAGGGCCGGCGGGCAGTACGTGTACCTGCGCGAGTCGCTGGGACCGCTATGGGGATTCCTTTATGGCTGGACACTGTTCCTGGTGATCCAGACGGGGACGATTGCCGCGGTGGGGGTGGCGTTCGGGAAGTTCCTGGGAGTGATGTTTCCATCCATCTCCTCGTCGAACTGGATATTGCACCTGTGGAAGGTGCCGCCGATCCCGATTGGTCCGATGATATTGGGCAACATGGATGTTGGCCTGAACACGCAGAACCTGGTGGGCATAATCATCATTGTGCTGCTGACGTTTGTGAATGTGTTTGGCGTGAAGACGGGCGCGATGGTGCAGAACGTGTTTACCATCGCCAAGACTGCCGCGCTGCTCGGACTGGTGTTGCTGGGGTACTTTGTCGCCCGCAACCACGAAGCGATTGTGGCGAACTACGGCCACTTCTGGCGGAATACGGGATCCGATGCGGTGTTTCCGGCGCTCGGGCTGACGGGCTTGCTGGGGGTGGTGGTGGTAGTTGCCGTGGCGCAGGTGGGGTCGTTGTTCTCGTCGGACGCGTGGAACAACGTGACGTTTACGGCGGGTGAAGTAAAGAATCCGAGCCGGAACTTACCTTTATCGTTAGCGCTGGGAACGGGTGTGGTCATCGCGCTGTATATCGCGGCGAACTTTGTTTACCTGAGCGTACTGCCTTTGCTGGGCGATCCTAACGGAACTTCGGTATTCGCGCGGGGTATCCAATATGCGTCGGAAGACCGCGTGGGCACAGCGGTGATGCAGGCGGCGTTTACGTCGGGCGCGACGTTGATGGCGGTGGCGATCCTGATCTCGACGTTTGGGTGCGCGAACGGGCTGATTCTTTCTGGCGCGCGGGTGTATTACGCGATGGCGAAGGACGGATTGTTCTTCCACAACGTAGGACGGTTGAATCCGAAGTACAAGACTCCGACGACGTCGTTGTTCGTGCAATGTGCATGGACGTGCATTCTGTGTTTGTCGGGGACCTACGGGCAGTTGCTGGACTACATTATCTTCGCGGTGCTGGTGTTCTATGTGCTGACCATCATTGGATTGTTTGTGTTGAGAAGAACGCAGCCGGATGCGCACCGGCCGTATCGCGCGGTGGGCTATCCATTGCTGCCGGCTATCTATATAGTGATGGCGCTGTTTATCGATGTCGTACTATTGCGTTATAAACCCCAGTACACGTGGCCGGGATTGATCATCGTGTTGTGTGGCATTCCGGTGTATTACCTGTGGTCGCGCCGGACGGCGAGTGTTCGGGCATAAAAGGAGAATCAACGTAGCATGGCCAATATCCTGGTAAGGAAGCCGTTAAACCTGCTGCTGAAGGAAGCAGAGGAGACCGGTGAACATAGCCTGAAGCGCACTCTGGGAGTGTTCCAGTTAACCGCGCTCGGCGTGGGCGCCATCATTGGTGCGGGCATTTTCGTGCTGTCGGGATTGGGCGCGCACTACGCCGGCCCGGGGCTGATGCTCTCGTTCGTGATCTCGGGATTAGGCTGCGCGTTTGCCGGATTATGCTACGCGGAATTTGCGGCGATGATTCCACTGGCGGGCAGCGCTTATACCTACGCCTATGCGACGCTAGGCGAGTTGTTCGCGTGGATCATTGGCTGGGACTTGACGCTCGAATATGCGATGGGCGCGAGCACGGTGTCGTCGGGATGGTCGAATCACTTCATCGAGCTGCTGGATATCTTCCATATCAAGATGCCGTTATGGCTGGCGTATGACCACTGGACGGCGTTGCGCACCGCGCAGAACGTGATCGCGCGACAGATGGCACAAGCGCAAGATCCGTCGCTGGTGGTGGGAACGCAGCCGTTCATGGATTCGGTGGCGGGAATCATCAAGGCGCAACCGCCGGAGCTGGTGCAGCGCGCCCATGACCTGTTGAACGCGCCGCACATCTTCGGTATGGAATTCGGATTCAACCTGCCGGCGTTCATTATCGCGCTGGTGATTACGGCGATCCTGGTCATCGGGATCAAGGAGAGCGCACGTTTCAACGCGACGATCGTGGTGATCAAGGTGGCCGTGGTGCTGTTTGTGCTCGCCCTTGGCTCACGGTTCGTGAACACGGCGAACTGGGGGCATGGCTGGTCAGAGTTTGCGCCGTATGGATTCGGAGGTATAGGCGCCGGCGCGGCTTATATTTTCTTTGCGTACATTGGATTTGACGCGGTGTCGACGACGGCGCAGGAGGCAAAGAATCCGCAGAGAGACTTGCCGATCGGGATCATCGCTTCGTTGCTGGTGTGTACAGCGTTGTATATCGGAGTAGCGGCGGTGCTTACGGGCATGGTGCCGTGGCGCGAGATCAACATCGAAGCGCCGATCGCAAGGGCGTTCATGGATCGTGGATTAACGACGGCGTCGCATGTGATTACGCTGGGCGCACTGGCCGGGCTGACGAGCGTGATGCTGGTGATGTTGTTGGGCCAGACTCGCGTGCTTTACTCGATGGCGAACGATGGACTGTTGCCGCGTAAGTTCTTTGCCGACGTGCATCCGAAGTTCCGCACGCCGTGGAAGAACACGATGCTGGTGGGACTGCTGGCGGCGATTGTTGGCAGCACGGTGCCAATCGACGATATCGGAAAGATGGTGAACATCGGCACGTTGCTGGCGTTCGTGATCGTGTGTATCGCAGTGATGATTTTGCGGAACACGAATCCGGCGCAAGCTCGCCCATTCCGAACACCGTGGGTACCGGTCGTGCCGATACTCGGCATCATCTTCAATGGCTACATGATGTACAAACTGGGCTGGATCAACTGGGCGCGATTGATCGTTTGGTTGATCATTGGCCTGGTGATCTACTTCATGTACGGACGGCATCACAGCCGGGTGCAGAAGTTGCAGGACGAACCGAAGGCAGTAGTTAGTAGTTAGGAGTTGGTAGATAGTATCGAGAGCCGTGGCGAGAGCTGCGGCTCTTTTTAGTTTCAGGAACCAGTAGCGAGTAGCCCGTTGCCAGTAAGTCCTTGCGAAGGCGGAGGCGAATCCTTGACACTGACGGGCGATGGCAGCGGCTCCTATTCGCGGACTGCGCAATTTGCGCGTGATCTTCACTTGCCTGGCAGTGCTGATGGTCATCGGCACGGTGGGCTTCCACCTGCTCGAGGGCTGGAACTGGTTCGACTCCTTTTATGAAGTACTGATCACGGTGACGACGATTGGGTCGAGCCATGGTCCGCCATTGACGGAGATCGGGCGGGGGTTCAGTGTTTTCGTAATCGTGGTGGGCGTGGGACTGGTGTTCCTGGCGATCGGGGCGCTGGCATCAGCTTTGCTAGAATTCGAACTCCGCAAGTTCTTTGGAAGGCGTCGCATGGAGCGGGAAATTGGTCGGCTCACGAATCATGTCATCATCTGCGGTGCGGGACGCGTGGGCCGGAGCGTGGCACGCGAGCTGGTGGCGAAACCGGCACCGTTCGTGGTGGTAGACAATAATCCGGAAAAGATGCAGAAGCTCGATGAGCGCTGGCTGGTGCTGAACGGCGATGCCACGCAGGAGACGACGCTGAGAGCGGCAAGGGTGGAACAGGCATCGGGATTGGTGGCGGCGGCGACCACGGACGCGATTAATTTGTATATCGTGCTGACGGCGCGGAGCGTGAATCCGAAGCTGAAGATCATCGCGCGGGCGAGTGAGGAAGATGCGGAGAAGCACCTGCGCAAGGCCGGAGCAGATATCGTGATCTCGCCGTATAACTTTGCAGGACATCGGATTGCGCAGTCGTTTCTGCGTCCGAACGTGATTGACTTTCTTGACCTGGCGACGGCCACGGACCGGCAGATGGATCTCGAGCTGGCGGAAGTGCGTGTGGGGGCGGGATCGCCATTCGCGGGCAAGACACTGGCGGGGTCGCAGATCCGGCAGACGATGAACGTGATTGTACTGGCGATCAAGAAGGCCGAGGGGATGCACTTTAATCCAGAGCCGGATGACAGGATCGAAGCAGGGGACTACTTGATTGCGATGGGCGAGCCGAGCGGGCTGCGGAAGCTCGAGCAGGGTGCTGCAGATTGATGATTTACGATTGGCGATTTTCGAATTGAAAATCAAAGTCAAAAGCTTGCCACGGATTAGACGGATCTCTTAAGAGAAAAAACTTGAAGATTACTACTGCGGCGGAGATGCGCGAGATTGATCGGGTGACGACGGAAAAGTTTGGCGTGCCGTCGTTGACGCTGATGGAGAATGCCGGAGCGGCCGTCGCGCGCTTTGCGATCGAAAAATATAAGAAGGCGTGGCGGTTCACGATATTTTGCGGCAAGGGAAATAACGGCGGCGATGGATTTGTTGCGGCACGGAAATTGGGGGATCAAGGGCGTCGCGCGATCGTAGTGCTGTTATGCGATCCGGCGGAGTTGAAGGGCGATGCCGCGGAGATGTTCAAGCTGATGCGGATCGAGCCGCTGGTAGTGAAGTCGGTGGAGGAGTTGCAGTCGGATGCGGTCGGGGCGGCGCTGAAAACGGAAGTGATTATTGATGCGGTGCTGGGGACGGGTTTTCGTCCGCCGGTAACGGGGTTGTATGCCGCGGCGATTGCGGCGATGAATGCGGCGAAGCGGCCGGTGGTGGCGGTGGATATTCCGAGTGGTGCGGACGCGGACGTCTTCACCCCACCCTTCCCAAAAGAAGGGAAGGATGGGGCACCCGGAACTTCTTCTGTCCCACCCTTCCCAAAAGAGGGGAAGGATGGGCCACCCGTTCTGTGTGCGAGAGCGGATCATGTGGTGACGTTCACTGCGCCACGTCCGGCGCATATGTTTGCGGGACTCACCCGCGGCGAGACGCTGGTTGCTCCGATTGGCTCGCCGGACGAAGCGATTCGGTCGGAGCTGAAGCTGTATGTCACGACACCGCGAGATTTCGCGCCGCTGCTGGCGGATCGTACACCCGATGGACATAAGGGGACCTACGGACACGCGCTGGTGATTGGCGGGTCGGTGGGGAAGTCGGGCGCGGTGGCGATGGCGGGCACGTCGGTGCTGCGGAGCGGTGCGGGGCTGTCGACGATTGCGACGGCGAAGTCGGCATTGCCGATGGTGGCTGCGTTTACGCCGGAGATTATGACGGAGCCTCTGGCGGAAACGGAGGAAGGCTCGATTTCACCGGAGGCGTACCGGAACGAGCGCATCGCACAGGTGATGGAAGGGAAAAACGTTATCGCGTTGGGACCGGGAATCGGACGTCATGAGGCAACGGTCTTCTTCGTGCGGCACTTCGTGGAGGAATGCAAAGTTCCGCTGGTGATCGATGCCGATGGGTTGAATGCTTTTGCGGGCCAGACAGAAAAGTTGAGTGGCGCGAAGAGGCCGCTGGTGCTGACGCCGCATCCGGGTGAGATGTCGCGGCTGGTCGGGATGTCGACGGTGGAGGTTCAGAAGGACAGGATTAGCGTGGCGCGGAAGTTCGCGGCCGAGCATGAATGCATCGTGGTGCTGAAGGGACATCGGACATTGATTGCGTTGCCGGATGGAACGGTTTGGGTGAATACGACCGGGAATCCGGGGATGGCGACGGGCGGTACGGGTGATGTCCTCACGGGGATGGTCGCGGGAATGATGGCGCAGACGAAGGACGTCGCGATGGCGGTGAGGGCGGCGGTGTATCTGCATGGCCTGGCCGGTGATGTGGCAAGGGAGAAGATGGGAGAGGCGTCGTTGATTGCGGGGGATTTGATTGCGAATCTGCCGGAGGCGTTCAAGCGTGCGAAGATGGCGCTGGCGGGCAAGGGGTTTAGTTTTCATGGGTGAGTTTTAAGGGCAAAATCGTTCAACGCGGATAAACGCGGATAACACGGATTATTGATAGATAAGAACTCGAGATGGCGGTCCGGCAGTAAAAATTCATCGCCGAGGTCGCGAAGGATCAAAGTTCGCAAAGAGAAAAGCCGGTGCGTTGCACCGGCGGACGGGTTTGGAAGCCCGTCCCCACATCGTGAAACGCAACCTGCCACCTACTTCAATGGCTACCAGAGAGTACATAACGAATTCGGCCGAGGAGACGATTGAGCTGGGGAGAAAACTCGCCGCCGAGTTGCGTCCGCCGAAGTTGGTGTTGCTGCGTGGGGATTTGGGTGCCGGCAAGACGACGATGGTGAAAGGGATTGCCGAGGCTTTCGAGGCGGCGTCGCAAGATGATGTCACGTCGCCGACGTTCACGCTGATTCATGAGTATCGGGGGCCGGAGGTTAGTGTCTATCACATCGATCTTTATCGGCTCGAGACGGCGCGGGAGTTGGAGACGCTTGGTTTAGATGAGTTGATCTCGGATGAGCGGAATATTGTATTGATCGAGTGGGGAGAGAAGTTTCCGAAGCTGGTGCGAGAGAAAGACGTGGAGATCAGGATTGAGCGGACGGGGGCCGACAATCGAAGATTTAAGATTTCAGATTGAAGATTTCAGATCGTCTCTTGTCTATTGAGAACGCTCTTCGTGCAGTGCAGGCGTCTAAAATCTGAAATCGTCAATCGAAAATCGTCACTCTTAAAAGCCCATGATGTTGTAGCCGCAGTCGACGTAGATTGTTTCGCCCGTGGTGCCGGTGCTTAGATCGGAAGCGAGATAGAGGCCGGCTTTACCGACTTCGTCGGCGTCGACATTGCGTTTGAGTGGGGCACGTTCGGCGTGGCTGGAGAGCATTTCCCCCAAGCCCGAAATGCCGCGGGCGGCAAGGGTTTTGATCGGTCCGGCGGAGATCGCGTTTACGCGTACACCTTGTTTACCGAGATCGTTGGCGAGGTAACGGACGGTTGCTTCCAGCGCGGCCTTGGCGACGCCCATCACGTTGTATTTCGGAACCACTTTCTCCGCGCCGTAATAACTCATGGTGATGATGCTGCCGCCGTCGGTCATCAGTGGCGCTGCAGCACGCGAGACGGCAATGAGCGAGTAGACGCTGACGTCGTGGGCGATGCGGAAACCTTCGCGTGTGGTGTTGAGGAAGTCGCCGCGAAGTTCGTCGGCCGGTGCGAAGGCAACGGAGTGGACGAGGGTATGAATTTTGCCGTACTTTTCGCGCAGTTTGTCGAAGAGTTCGCTGATTTCGGTGTCGGAGGAGACGTCGCACTGAAAGCCGTCTGCGCCGGGGAGCGATTGGATGAGGTCGTCGGCTTCGCGGCGGAGGCGCTCATTCTGGTACGTGATGGCCACCGTGGCGCCAGCGGCATGCAGGTTCTGGGCGATTGCCCAGGCGATGCTGCGCTTATTGGCTACGCCGAAGACGACGGCGGTGCGTCCTGCAAGACTAATGTCCATCAGACAGTGATCCTCCCCACGAGTGAATTGCTAAGGATAACAAATTGAAGATTTACGATTGAGATTTTCGACTGAAAATCAAAATCAAGTCGCCACGGATGAGACGGAGTTTTAATAGAAAAAGAGCAGGTTGGTGAAAAGGGTAGGGCTTCCTCGCTCCGCTCGGAATGACAAAAACAAAACAAATAATCACAAAAACAAAACAAGATCAGGCCGTGGTGGCAGTAGCTTGCTCGCCGGTGGGAACTTCGCTGGGAATCAGGGCGGCGAGGAAACCGCAGAGGTACATCGTGGCGATGATGGCGAAGGCCGGGGCAAGGCCGATGTGGTGAGCAACATAGCCAACCAGCATGCCGGTGATGAGTTGAAGAGAGGTTCCGGCGAAGTAGATGGTGTTCTGCACGCGTCCCATGAAGTGCTTGGGGACCGTTTCCATTAATGTGCTAGAAAGGGCGACGCCGCAGACTCCGCGAGCCGATCCACCGACTCCGTAGATGGCGACCGCTACGGCGAGCATAGGCGAGAATGGAAGCGCGAACCAGGCGAGAGACAGCACTCCCATGGTGATTGCAACGGTGTGACGAGGGCCAAGCTTTTTGATCAGCCAAGCCGTGTACACGGCGCTGACGACAGCGCCGACCGCCCATCCACCATTGAGCCAGCCATAGCCCACGGCTCCGGCATGAAGAATGCGATCGCTGAGGGGTGCGCTGACGACGCCGGTGGTGAGCATGGCCCCCAGGAATAGAGCCCAACTGGTGGAAAGCAGCATGAGAAAACGGCGGCTGCGAACGTAACGGTATCCTTCGCGCATCTCGTGGAAGTAGCGGGAGACGGCGTTCTCGACTTCCACGATCTCCTCGCGCACCGGATGATGTACAACATGCTTTCCCTGGCGGACGAAGAAGTAGCAGGAGAACGAAGCGACGTAGGTCAGGAAGTCGATGAGCAGGACGCCGCCAAGTCCGATGTGGTTGTAGACGAATCCGACGAACGCGCCGGCGAGCAGCCATCCACCTTGCACTCCTGCGAGCAAAAAAGTGTTGGAGTGCACGAACTCTGTCTCTGGCGTGAGTTCCTGGACGAGTGCTGCAACAGTGGGCCAAAACATCCAGAAGCCAGCCGCCACGATGATGGACATGGTGTAAAGCTGCCAAATCTGTACGCGATTAAGCAGGGCAAGAATGGCGACCGTGAGGATGATGAGACCGCGGCCGGCGTCGAGAACCATGACGATATGGCGGCGGTCTTCGCGGTCGATGACGACACCTGAGAGAGGCATCAGCAGCATCGCGGGCAGCGTCTGTAATAAGAGCAGCCATCCCAGCGACATCTCGGATCCGGTGGCCTTGAGGATGTACCAGATCACGGCGGCGCCATTCATCCCCGAGCCAATCATGGAAATCATGTTGGCGATGAAGATGAAACGAAGTCCGCGATGGCCCAGGATTTTGCGCATGAACTTCCAATTTAGCAGGTTGCCGGAAGTACAGGGACCGTTGGTACAGGGAGTGGTAGAGAAACGAGGCTATAATGCGCGGACAAGAACGAAAGTGAAAAGTGTAAACGGTAAAGGGTGAGGTCATCAAAAGCTGAAGGGAAGCAACAGGGCGACGCCAGCAGTGTAAACGGCAAGTGAAAAACACCAGCCAAATCCGAAAGTTAACCACGATCGCGATCTGCGCGGCGGTAGTGGTGTCCGTGCAGGCGGAGACTTCGAAAACGAAAGCAAAACCAGCGACGAAGCCGGCGCCGAAAACGCTGCAGGTGAACAAAGCATTTTTCGCTGGACGCGCCGTAAAATTCCAATCGCCGCCAGAAGGGAAAGCCAGCCGAGCGCTGGTGGTTGGACCATGGAATCTCGGCGATAAGGTTTCTCCGGGAAACAACGATATGCGCCCGAATCTTTATTTTGTGTTCCCCGGAACGCAACATCGGGCTGAGGGGCGTCCGGATTTCGATAACAATGCGGTGTTGAGCGCGGTGCCGAAAGATGCGTCTAACTTTGACGTCTATTGGGTAGTGGTGCTCGACCCGACGGTTGACCAGGACTTCACGAGCGAGCAACAGATCATTGTCGCGACGCAAGCTACATTCGATCCGCCGGAAAACTTTCCCTTCGAGCAAATACCATCGGCGGGATTTCTGCGTACTTTTCTGAAAGTGAGCGATACGGCAGGGCTGGAACGATTTAAGCGTCCAGATGGAGATTTGCCGAGAGTAGCGATTGTGCCAGCGAAGATTACTGTGAAGGCATTGGTGGAAGAAATCGAGCAGCAGACGGAGACGGCGGGAGCAGGGAAGAATTGAAGATTTAAGATTTCAGATTGAAGATTGAAAAGGCAAAAGCAGATCCCTCGCTACGCTCGTGATGACAAGACCTGGTTTTTGATCCAATCTGCACATTCTTTTGTTCCCAATGAGCCGCCGACGTCTACGGTGGTTTTCTTTTCCTGGACAGCTTTAAAAACGGCGTTATCGATCTTTGCTGCTTCGGCGGTGAAGCCGAGATGGGCGAGCATCATGGCACCGGTGAGAATGGAACCCATTGGATTGGCTATGTTTTTGCCGGCAATTGGCGGCGCGGAACCGTGGACGGGTTCGAACATCGAAGTGCGTCCGGGATGAATATTGCCGCTGGCTGCCATGCCGAGTCCGCCTTGAAGGGCGGCGGCGAGGTCGGTGATGATGTCGCCAAACATGTTGTTAGTGACGATGACATCGAGCGAACGCGGATCGCGGACCATTTGCAGGCAGAGGGCGTCGACATACATGTGCTGCGTCTGGATCTCGGGATATTCGGCGGCGACGAGTTTGAAAACGCGCTGCCACAGGCCGCCGGCGTAGGTCATCACGTTCGACTTGTCCGACATCAAAACTTTTTTGCGGCCGTGGGTGCGCGCATAGTCGAAGGCGAAACGGATGATCCGCTCAACACCTTTACGCGTATTGATGTCTTCCTGGGTGGCAACTTCGTCTGGTGTATCGCGTTTGAAGTAACCGCCCATGTCCATGTAAACGCCTTCGGTGTTTTCGCGGATGACGACGAAGTCGATATCGGCAGGCTGGGCGTTCTTAAGCGGACAGAGGCTCTCGTCGAGCAACTTCACGGGGCGAACATTGGCGAAGAGGTCCATCTTGAAGCGCATGCCGAGCAGGATTTCTTTCGCATGGATGTTAGTTGCCACGCGCGGATCGCCAAGGGCGCCGACGAAGATGGCGTCGAAGTCGCCGGAGAGAGTAACGAAACCATCGGGCGGAACGGTCGTGCCGTCGGCTAGATAGCGATCGGCACCCCAGTCGAGGATGGTGAAATCGAGTGGAGCGCCAGTGGCCTTGAGTACTTCGAGAGCTTGTGGGATAACTTCCTTGCCGATGCCGTCGCCGGGGACGACGGCGATGCGTTTGCGTGAGGTGGTGGCGGTCACGCAGGACAAGATATCAGATGACAGCTACTGGGGAAGAGCCGGCGCTTCGCACCGTTGGACGGACCGGGAGGTCCGTCCCCACATGACCGTCCTCACATGACGGGCCGCATTCACTCGTCCATCCCAGAGGGCGTTTATAATCAAGGTTTGGGCTATGGATAAGACTCCTATCTATGATCGGCTGGTTTCCGCGGGCGCGCACATGGGCGAATACTGCGGCGTGGAGACCGCGCGCTCGTTTGGCGATGTACGCGGCGAGTACGAGACGTTGCTGGCCGGGTGTGGTGTTTACGACTTGGGCTGGCGGGCGAAGATCGTGCTGACTGGCGGAGATCGGATGCGCTGGGCGAACGGCATGGTGACGAACAACGTTCGCGATCTGCCGGAGGGATACGGGAATTACAGCTTCATGTTGAATGCGCAGGGACGCATCCAGGCTGATCTGTATGTCTACAACATGGGCGACCACCTGATGGTGGACACGGAATGGTGGCAGAAGTCCAAGATATTGGAGCTATTCGATAAGTTCATCATCATGGACGACGTGGAGGTCGCGGACATCAGTGAGAAACTGACGTCGGTGGCGGTACAGGGGCCAACAGCGTTGGCGACATTGCGCGCGCTGGGATTGACGATCGCGGACGAAGTGGAGCCGCTGAAGGTCGCGCAAATGACGTGGGATGGAATCGGCATTTCCGTGACGCGAATGGCAAGTAAGATCGCGCAGACATACGAGATCTGGCTGGCGGCGGAGAATGCGCCGAAGCTCTGGGATACGTTGCTCGCGGCCGGAGCCAAGCCCGTTGGGACAGATGCGCTGGAGATGTTTCGCGTGGCGGCGGGTGTGCCGCGGTATGGTGTCGATATTTCGGACAAGTACATCCCGCAGGAGACGGAGCAGTTTCATGCACTGCACTTCTCGAAGGGATGTTATCTCGGTCAGGAAATCGTGGAGCGAGTGCGATCCCGGGGAGCAGTGCATCGGCATTTCGCGGGATTCAAGATTGACGGTCCGGCGCCGCAAGCTGGATCGGAAGCACAGGTAGAAGGCAAGAAAGTGGGCGAGATTACCAGCGCGTTGCGCTTCCCGGTAAATGGGGACGAGAAGACGCTGGCGCTGGGATATATCCGCAAAGAATCAGGTGAACCTGGAACCAAGGTTCAGGTAGAAGGTTCAGAGGCGGAAGTTCAGGATCCGCCATTTAAAGAAGCTCTAAAAGTGGGATAAGAAACGAGACCTATGGCTGACAAGAGAAAAGAAGAAGAATTTACAGTAGCGGACCGCCGGCGGTTTTCTTTTGAAGACGGCGAAGTCCACGACAACCCTGAACGCGCCGCAGAGCCGGTAAAGGAAGAAGTGGCGGCCGCACCTCCGGCAGAAGAGTCGAAGAAAGCGGAAGTGCGCGAATTTCCGAAGCGCGAGGATGTTGCGGCGGATCTGCCCAAGGAAGAAGCGGAGGCTGCACAACAGCCTCCGGTGAGCGCGGAGGATCGCAAGGCGGGTGATGTGGCATTTGCCGAGTCGTCGAAGAAAATCGATGACCAGATCCGCTCGCAACTGGGACGCAAGGCCGAAGAATTCCAGATGACGTTCGAGCGGTTCATCGCGTCGTTGTACATGACGGCGCTGATGCAAATGGGTCTGTTGCATGAGCAAGGTGGCCAGCCGCGCGTTGACCTGCTGGGAGCGCGTCAGACGATCGATACGCTGGTGCTCCTGCGCGACAAAACCAAGGGAAACCTCACGGCCGTAGAAGATAACCTGATGGCGAATTCGCTCTACGAGGTGCAGATGGCGTACGTGGAAGTGACGAACGCGATCACGCGGCAGGTTCAGCCGGCGCCTCCGGGATCGGTACCGAATCCATTCGTCAAGAAATGAAAGCGACGCTAACCGTATTGGGGAGCGGCACCTCGATGGGAGTTCCCACCATCGGGTGTACGTGCGCGGTTTGCGAGTCGACCGATGCCAAGGATAAACGCACGCGTCCGTCAGTGATGGTGACGTACGGCGGAAGAACCGTGGTGATTGATACGACTCCGGATTTTCGCTGGCAGGCGATCCGTGAAGGTATCCGCAAAGTGGATGCGGTGCTCTATACGCATGGGCATGCGGATCATATTCTGGGATTGGATGACCTGCGGCCTCTGACGTTCTGGAGCGGAGACATTCCCCTGTATGCGGATCCTGCGACCATGCAGCGGTTGCAGGAGATTTTCGGGTACATTTTTTCCGGTGAGTACCGGTTCGGGGGAACGTCTACGCTAAAGCTGTTGCCGCTCAATGGCGACCTTGATCTGTTTGGAGCGCGGTTCCACCCGGTGACGGTGAAGCATGGTGAAGCAGAAATCTTTGCTTTTCGTTTTGGTTCAGCCGCGTACGTGACCGACTTCTCGGATATACCAGAGGAAACGTTGAAGCAGCTGGAGAATCTGGATATCCTATTTTTGGATGCGCTGAGGCACAAACCGCATCCGACGCATTCGTCGTTGTCGAATTCCCTGGCGCTGGTTGAGCGGTTGAAACCGAAACGGGCCTATTTCACGCATATTTCCCACGACCTGGGGCATGAAGCGACGAATGCCACTCTGCCGGAAAACGTGCGGCTCTCGTACGATGGCATGAAACTGGAATTTGAAATCTGATGCCGATGCAAGTCTTCCGACATCTTGAAGAAGTTCCCGATAATTTCGGTCCGACGATTGTCAGCATTGGCAATTTCGACGGTATTCATCGTGCGCACCAGGCGGTGTTGCGCGAACTGGTAAGCCGGGCCCGACAGTCGAATGCACGGGCGCTGGCGGTAACATTTGATCCGCATCCGACGAGGATCCTGCGTCCCGACCAGGAGCTGAAGTTGATCACGCCGCTGCCGGTGAAGCTGAAGCTGTTTGAGCAGACCGGTGTGGATGGTGTGCTGGTGCTTCCATTTACTCGCGACATGTCGATGATGTCGCCGCACGAATTCGTCCAGCAGATATTGATAGAGACGCTGAAGGTTCGCGAGATCCATGAGGGATTCAACTTTCACTTCGGGCATAAGGCGTCGGGCAATGTTGAGGTGTTGCGGGAGTTCGGCCAGGAACTGGGCTTTGAAGTATTCGTCTATCCCGAGATGAAGTTGCGGCGCGAAATGGTGTCGAGCACGGAGATACGGCGACTGCTGCGTGAAGGTAAAGTGAGCAAGGCGCGGCATTTGCTGGGGCGCCCGTTCTCGATTCACAGCACACCGGGCCGCGGACGCGGTTATGGACACAAGTACACGGTGCCGACGATCAACCTGAGCCGCTACGATGAACTGGTGCCACGCGACGGCGTGTACATCACGCGATCGCAGATTGGCGATGTCTGTTTCGACTCGGTGACAAATGTTGGGAACCGTCCGACATTTGGGGCGGATTCGTTTGCCATCGAGAGCCACATGCTGAACTTCCATCCTATCGAGCTCACGGCTGATACTCCCGTGGAACTCATATTCTTCGAGTGGATTAGGCCGGAAATTAAATTTCCTTCGACTGACGCGCTACGCGAGCAAATCGCGAAAGATGTGCACAAGGCGCGAAGGTTCTTCCATCATCTGAACAGAACGTAAAGGGTTGCGTGGTCGAGACGAAAGAGAAGCAGATCCCTCGCTTCGCTCGTGATGACAAGCAAGACCTGTGATGACAAACAAGATTCATGATGACGTCACGGCGTTCATGATTGTCGAATACATCGCTCATGGTGACAAACAGAGAAGTCAGCGGTTCACGTTTACTTGGATGGCTTGCTGCGTTTGCATGCGCGCGCGACGAATGAGATGTCGTGCTGGGATTTCGGCGACTGCGTCGACGTGGACCAGGTAATGTCCGTTCGGCAAGGAAGAAGAATAAGGAATGACCTGTTGCGAGTGAGGCGACAGGTTGAAGTGCTGGTATCCAAGGGCGAAGGCCTTGCCGATTTCGTTCACCGCGACGATGATCACGGTCTGGTCGTAAACGTCGCGCGAGCCGTTGCTGACCTCGGCGGTACCAGCGATCGTATTCTCGGTGAGGGTAGGGCCTTCCTTCCAGCGCACCGCAAGATAATCTTCCACTCTGATAATGAAGTTTCCCGAGGTGTTATTGCGGGCGCTATCGGTGACTGAGATGGTGAAGTTGTAGTCTCCCGCAGCAGTGGGCGTGCCGCTCAGGCTGCCGCTGGCGGTTTGAAAATTAATCCCGGGTGGCAGAGTGCCTTTCGTTAATTTCCATTGGAAAGGCGGCGTGCCGCCGTTTGCTTGGAGAGTGGCGGTGTACGGGCGTCCGATGCTGGCGGAGGGAAGCGGCTGGGTTTGGATCTGCAGGTCGGAAGCCGAGCGCGGCTGCGCCAGTGCGACCGCCGAGAGGAAAAGCAGGGCGAACGAAAAGAGGCCATGGCAGCGAAACATCGTTCGATTATAGGCGGGATTCAGCGGGAATATTCAACGCCGTAGAAACCGCCCCACGAGTCACGCTGTACGCGTACGATGCGCGCCGAAACAAACAGGTTCGTGCTGCCTTCGGTATAAGGAGCGGCAACCCGGATGGCCACGCCGACGGGGTAAATGCAGTGACTTCGAAAGCAAATCCCATCGCGCGAGATGTCAACCAATTCCACGATTTCCGACTCCCTTTCGGGTATCTCCACGCAGGCCTTCGCCTTGCGCATGGTGATGCGACGACTGCGTCTTCGTTCAGCGCGCGCTGCGGCGGGTTTGGGCGCTATGGGCTGCTCGAACTGGTCGCAGTGGGGAACCAGGAGAGGGTCAGGCGCGATGTGCGGTTCTGTCGCTGGATCTTCGAGTGGCCCTTCATCGATTTCGTCTCTGTGCAACGCGGTGTCCCAAAACTCGGGTTCACTTCGGAGGAAGCAGAGTCCGTAGTTTCCTCCCGCGGAATGACCAATCACCTGCGCAAGTCGTTCGCGTATCCCGTACCGAAGGAAGACAACCTGTCCGGCACCAAGCGGGCGGTTCACGGTAACGATTGCACCATTCGGCGCGATGGCCGTGGTACTGCACTCATCGACGAAGACGATACCGGTGAGGTCCTGCCCGGAAACGGCTACCGGCAACTGCCTAATCTGGCAGGAGTCGAGTGCCGTGGGAATCGGCTGAACCGGGTACTCGCCAGCGCTTTGGAAACCCACGTGAGACACGTTGCACCTGTGCATGGGCCGCTGCGAAAGCGGTCCACATCCTAGTCATCGGCATTGTGCGGGCAAACTTGAAGGCACGACAGAACTGCTACAATCGCGGCCCAATGGCGTCGGCCACCGTAACTTTCCGGCAAGCAACATCTGCGCAGCGACGGACGCTTATCGCGGCGGCACTCGGCTGGGCGCTCGACGCCTTCGACGTGATGCTGTACGCGATGGTGATCACGTACATCATGCGTGACCTGGGCATGTCGAAGGGCATGGCTGGGCTGCTGAACACGTTGACGTTGTTGGCGTCGGGAATCGGCGGCGTGTTATTCGGGTTTCTCGCCGACCGCATCGGCCGGAAACGGGCGCTGATGTTGAGCATCGTTACTTACTCGGTGTTCTCATTCGCGTCCGGACTGGCGACGTCGGTAAAGATGCTGGCGGCGTTTCGCTTCGTGCTCGGGCTGGGCATGGGCGGCGAGTGGAATACCGGCGCGACACTCGTTGCCGAGACATGGCCGACGGAGTTGCGGGCACGAGCGATCGCCATCGTGCAGAGTTCGTGGGCGATCGGCTACGCGGCCGCGGCGCTGGTGAGTGGCTTGGTGCTGCGGCACTTCGATTGGCACGTAGTGTTCTTCGTCGGCATTATTCCGGCGCTGGTAACGTTGTGGATCCAGCGGCGAGTGCCGGAGTCGGAGATGTGGAAAGCGGGTCGCGTAGAAAAGGCTGCAGCGGTTCCGTTCAACCGGTTGTTCACCGGTGAGTATTTGCGGCCGACCATGGTGCTTTTGCTAGTGAACTTCTTCGGCCTATTTGCCTGGTGGGGATTGTTCACGTGGATTCCGCCATTCCTTTCGTTGCCGGTGGAACAAGGCGGACGCGGGTTCAGTGTGATGAATACGACAGGACTGCTGGTGTTTCTGAACCTGGCGGGAATGTTTCCGGGATACATCAGCTTTGGGTTTGTGGCTGACAAAGTGGGTCGACGGAAGGCGTTTGCTCTGTATCTATTTGCGGCGGCGTTGCTGGTGCCGATTTATGCGCAGGCGAGGAGTTCACTTGCCCTGATGTTGCTGGGTGCGGTGCTGGCGTTCTTTGGCACGGGGTTCTTCTCAGGATCGGGATTGATCGGCAGCGAGATTTATCCGACGACGTTGCGGGCGAGAGCGTTAGGATTTACATACAACGGCGCCCGGGCATTGAGTTCGTTATCGCCATTCGTTATCGGATATGTGGGGCAAACGCGCGGATTAGGCGGAGCATTTGTCTTATGTGCCATAGGGTTTGGGGTGAGCGGAGTGTTGTCGATGATGTTGCCGGAAACGAGGGGCAAGGTACTGGAGTAAAGGGGGCTGAAGCCCCAATTTCTTCGACTCCCAATGGCACGACTAAAGTCGTGCCGTGATACAAGCGCCTCACAAATGGCACGACTGAAGTGGTGCCGTGATACAAGCGCCTCACATAGCAAACGTGACCTGAGCCCTTGCGGGTAGCGGGATTCGGCGCTACGATGCGCGCGTAAATGCCGGAACCGCAAATGCTGCTGCTAGGGCGCGATCCGGCGAGGAGGTCTATTTTATGAATATCCTTCGAGCTTGCCTGATTGCCATCTTATTTTTCTCCCTTACGGCCTTTTCACAAACCACCAAGATCACGATTCCAGCGGGCACGCCCGAAGACAAGGCGCTGACCGAGATCAGCCAGGAAGCGAATAACGACAAGCGCATCAGCATGCTGGAAGAGTTCGTGCAGAAGTATGCGTCGAGTCCGGCGGCGGTGGCTTACGGGAACTGGCAGTTGTCGCAACAATTTGTGGCTTCCGATCCGAACAAAGCTTTGGCGTACGGCGACAAAGCGCTGGCCGCGATGCCCGATGTGCTGGATATTCTGCAGTCGCAAACCGACCTGGCGCAGCAGGCAAAAAACTACGGCAAGGTGGTCGACTACGCGACGCGCGGGGCGGTGGTCATCCAGGGACTCGAGAAGCAGCCCAAGCCGGAGGGATTCGACGAGCAGAGTTGGACGGACAACCAGAAACGAGAGCGCGAACAGGCGCAGCCTATCTATGACTATATGGCGACCGCAGCGTATAACGCGATGGCATCGGAACCGGATCCGAAGAAGCGCGTGACGGAGATCGAGCGCTACATGGAAGCGTTCAAAGGTTCAAAGTTGATGGACAACGTGAACCTGCTGGCCGTGGCGACGTTTCAGGAAATGAATGACCTTCCGAAATTGATGGCCTTTGGCGAAAAAGCACTGACCACGGATCCGAACAATGTGTCGCTGCTGACGTTGATGGCGAACGCTTTTGCGGAAGATCCGAAGGGCACAGAACTGACGAAGGCGGACACGTACGCACGCAAGGCCATCGAACTGGCGAAAGCGGATCAGAAAATGCCTGAAGCCAACAAGTTGGTGACGGAAGGCTTTGCTCACCAGGTTCTGGGATATTCGTTGCTGCGCCAGGAAAAGACACCAGCGGCAATAGCCGAATTGAAGACCGCGGTGGCGATGCTGCAGAGTGATCCTACGAAACTCTCGATCGCGCTCTATCGTTTGGGCTTCGCCTATGCGAAGTTGAAGCAGAATGCGAATGCCAAGGAAACGCTGAGCAAGGCTGCCGAGATCAACGGGCCATTCAAGGATGCCGCGAAAGATTTGCTGGCGAAAGTGAATGCGCTGCCGGCGACGCCGACGAGGAAGTAGATCGCGGAAGGATACTTTGTGGCTTCGTGGAAGGCGCAGGTGAGGGCACCTGCGCCCACACGGTTCGTTACGCTCACATTAGTTCTGGATCGACTCCCACACCCACTTAACTCTTCCTTACGACGTACATCCGCGAATCAGATACGAACCACTTCCTACTGACATGACAATCACGCTAAAGTGATGCGAAATGCATCGGTAAACCACTGGCGGTGCATTGTGGTTTTCACGCTTCCGGAGCAGAGTCGGCGCATGGAACTTGGAGCGTTGCTCCGGAGGTTAGTCATGAAAAAGACAATGTCAGTCGCCTTCATCGGATTGCTGGTGATGGTTGCGTTGGTAATGCTGGAATCGGCTGCGGTGGCGCAGCAGTCGAACGTATACAACATCAATATCCCTTTCAGTTTCAACATTGGCGATCGAACGTTCTCAGCAGGGGAGTATCGGGTGGGAACGATTCGGCAGGGAGTCGTTTACCTGAAAGGTGTGGACAATACGAACTACGGGACGATGGTGACGAGTTTCGTCAGCAATACTCACGACAAAGCTCTGAATGCGAAGCTGGTGTTCCATCAATATGGAAAGAAGTACTTCCTCTCGCAGGTATGGTTCCTGGGGCAGAGCACCGGTGGGCAACTGCCGAGTTCGAAAGCGGAAGTGGAGTACGCGAAGTTGATGGGCGAGACGGAGACTGTGTTGATGGGTAAGTGAAGTTAGCGCGAATGAGGTGATAAGCCCGGAGCGATCCGGGCTTATTTTTTAATCAGGAGATCCCAGTTGGTGATGATGTCGTAGGTGTCGGTCGGGACGAAGGGTAACATAGGAACATTGACGACGAACAGTTGACCGTCGGGAGAGCCGTGAATGGGAACCGCGACGCCTGGAAGTCGTGGGGGCGACATGAACAGCTTGCTGAGCTTTTCTACCTTGATATTGTTTCCTGTGAACGTCAAAGATGCGGCGACGACATCGCTCACATCCGATGATCTGAAAAACAATTCGCGGCTGTCCCGACTCCAGAAGGCGAATGCCGCGCTGACAGCGGAGACCCGAACGTTTGCACCTGTTCCAGGATACGGTTCAACGAAGATTTGATATCCACCAGCCTCATTCGAGGAGTAAGCCAGCCATTTGCCGTCCGGCGATATCATTGGATAGCTGCGTGAACTGTTTTTCGAATCTGCCAAAAAGCGGATTTTTCGATCTCCATTTAGGCACAGCACGCCGATCTTTCTGACACCATTGGGCCTTTCCGCAGCGGTGACAAAGAGGCAGTCTTCCGTCGGATTCCAAGAACGGGGCCAATATCCAAGAGGATCTTTGGCGGTGTGCTGAAAGATGATTTCAGGCTCGCCGCTGCCGTCCGAATTGCGCACTGCAATATCGCTACTGTGCTTATGAGAGCCTTGGTATGCGATGCGCTTGCCGTCCGGTGACCATACAGGCGCAACATACGTAGAATCCCCGGAAGTCAGGCGGGTGTTCATGTGGCGTTCGAGGTCGTAGATCCAGATATCGCGGTAGTCGCCGGTGATTTGATCGTAAGCAATCCGTTTGCCGTCAGGTGAGAATCGAGCCTGATCTGGATACCCCCGCGCGAACGCTTCACCGACCGGTTGGCCGTCGCGCGTGTACAACTGAAGCTCGCTTTCGCCTACGTAAGCGGTGAGAGCGGGCCTCGTGACCAGCATTCCGCTGTCCGAAGCCGTGAATCCTGCACCCATACCCATGAATGGAACGAGCAACACCGGATTGCCAAGCAGTCTCAACCGAGAGACATCAAAGCGCTGAGCGAAAATACCGTGTTGCGTGTTGTAGAGGACATGTCCAGCCGCATAAAGTGCACTGTCTGATACTCGAACACCGAGAGCGTAAGGCTGGGTCCCGTCGAGGCTGCCAAGATACAAAACGCCTGAAGCTCCTCTTGTGTAATACCGGTTCACAGGAATTCTCACAAAGAAGAAGTGGTTTCCATCGGGAAGGAAGTCGGGAGAAGTGTCAATCGAGTCTACGTCACGCGGAACGACCAGACGCTTCTGGCCACTCAGGGCGGAAACGGCTTCAATGCCCAATGCGCTGCTAACGACAATTACGTTCGATGTTCCCCAACTGGAGCTCCAGGCATTGAAATCGCTGATCTCGCTGATGATCCTGCTATCGAGAGCAATCTTCTTCAGTTTGCGTGGAGAGGTGTCCGTGAAGAATGCTATGTACCGACCATCGGGCGACCAAAACGGGAAGTAGACTCCGTCAGTGCCGGGTAGCGGTTCGTCTGTCCCTTCTTGCAGGTCCTTGATCCAGAGCTGGTATGTCGGGCCAGCGAAGTAGAGGAGAAAACGCCCATCCCGAGAGAGATGCGGGCCAGATGGATTACCTCCACGGAATTTCAATTGCGCCCTGACAGGAACACGGCTGATGAGCGACGGCTGTGGACGAAGCCACCGGTAGATCATGAAAAAAGAGATCAGAATTGCTGCAAGTATGCCGGCGGACAAAGCCGTGAGGAGGGTTTTGGGCCGGTGCTCAGGCTTCTGAGTTGGCGCTTGTTCCAGCGATGATTGGCTGGCTGGAGGGGTAGGCTGCCGATCCTCCTCTTGCGCGACTTCACCGATAAACCGATAGCCATATCGCGGCAGAGTCTCGATGTACTTGGGTGTGTCGGCTTCGTCGCCTAGGGCTTGGCGTAGTTTCTTGACGGCCGTGTTGAGGTTGTGGTCAAAGTCGACAAAGGTGTCAGAGGACCAGAGCTTCTGGCGCATTTCCTCGCGTGAGACGAGCTCGCCTGGTTTTTCAAGGAGGATCTCGAGGATCTGGATCGGCTGACCCTGTAGCTTGATGCGCGAGCCGTTGGTGCGGAGTTCGCCGCAGTGCGGATCGAGAGTGAAGGGCCCGAAGTGAAGTGTCTGCCCCTGATGCATAGGCATGGCACACCTCCGGTTTTCGCGTAAGTGTAAAACAGAGGCGAAGGGCGTGTCTGTGATGAGCAGCGCGTTATTCGGTTGGCGTCATTGGCGGGACACGGTCGACCGGGAATGCGTCCCCGGCACTCGCATGCTGTGCGATGTAACGTGGAACTCGGTGGTGATGTGGGCGGTGGTGGATCAGGTGGTGGTGGCGGGAAGCAGAGCCGCGAGTTGGTGCAGTTGAGGCGGAAATAGCGAATTACGAATTTCGATTTACGAATTTCGATTTGAATCACTCGCGTGTCCTTCGGACGAGGCGGTTGTGTCGACGATTGGGATTTCTCGCAGCGCTCGAAATGACAAACAATAAGAGCGCGAGCTGCGCTCGCGTCGGACGGGCGTGGACGCCCGTCCCCACACAACCATTGAAGACCTACTTCTTTACTAGTTCGTCGGAAAGTTGGCGTGCCTTAAAGGCGAGATTGTAGGCGCGCTCGACGTCGCCTTCGGTGGTGGCAGTCTGCGATTGCTTGATGAACGAACGGATGTGCTGCACCATCGCTTGTTCGTCGGTACTCAATTGGCGCGTTATACCGCGCAATGTATTTTCGGTGGTGGTAATGAGTTGGGTGGTGTCGACGCGTTGCTGGAGCGCCTGGCTCTGAGCGACGGATGCGGTGAGTTGTCCTTGCTGCGCGGGCGCTTTGCTTGCGTTATCGACGGTTGTTGTTTTCGGTGGCTCGAGAGGAGGCGGAGGGACCGTCTTCCTGGTGATGTGCGTCTTGGGTTTCGGCGCGGGCTTCTGCACTGAGGCGGTGGTGGTCGCTTCACCGGGAGTGGGCATCGGCCGGGACGGTTCTACACTGACAGGCGGAGGCGGGCCAGGATTGTCGGACGGGGGCGGCGTTGGCTTGATGGTAGGTGCGGTGGCCTGGACCGGTGGAACCGGCGGCTTCTTCTTCTTGAACGTGCATCCGGACGCACCCAGCAGAGCAGCCAGGATAGCGATTACGGTGACCGTCCGGCGAAGCAGCATGTCTACTTTTAATCCTTTTCTGCGGAGTTCCGCAACCTGCCGAAAGTCCTAAGTCTGTGACTCTGCCGCGGCCTCGGTCAGAGATGGTTCGTTGGTGGCGACCACGGGCAAACGAAGATGGAACGTAGTGCCCGTGTCTTCCTGAGAATCGAGTTCCACCGAGCCATTGTGTAACTGCATAACACGATAAGTCATAGCCAAGCCGATACCGCTGCCACCTTTTTTGGTGGTGAAGTACAGGTTGAAAATCTTCTCGCGAACCGCCGCCGGAATGCCGGGACCCTGGTCCCGTACATCAATCGAGACCGTGCCTCCATCGCGGTGAGCTGCCAACGTCAGGGTGCCGCCTGAGTCTCCCATAGCTTGGATGCCGTTGAGCACCACGTTGAGAACGGCCTGCTTGATTAAGTCGGCGTCGATACGAACCATGAGGGGATCGGAAGAAATCTGCCGTTCGAGTTTGATATTGAGCTGCGTCGCTTGCGGTATCGCAAGAAGGGCGACGTCTTCGAGAGTACGGCGGAGGTCGGTTTCGATGAGCCGAAGTTCGACGGGACGGCTGAAATCGACCAGCGTTTGCACCACCCGATCGAGGCGGCGAATCTCGCTGCTGATGACATCCATGTGGCGCTTGGAATCGGGAGCGAGTTCAGGCAGCTTTTCGCGCAGGACCTCGAGGTGAAGGACGATGGCGTTGATCGGGTTCTTGACTTCGTGCGCGACACCGGAGGTCAGGCGTCCAATGGCGGCGAGGCGACGCGAGAGCTCGATTTCATCCTCAATTTTCTGAACGGACTCGGCATCGCGGACGGTAAGCAGAGCGCCGATGCGTTCTCCGCGCTCTTCGATGAAATCGAGCGAGAGTTCAATGCGCCGTCCATTTTCGATCTGCAACTCTTCCTGATTGAGAGGCTGGTGCAAGTGGAACGCGTCGAGCACCATGCGTCCGAGAATGTTGTTGTCGTTGAAGATGGATTCGACTGGTTGTCCGAGCATTTCTCCACGAGGGAGTCCGATAAAACGCTCCGCCGAGGCGCTGACCAGGACCGCGCGCCAGTCGCGCGTGAACAACATAAGGCCGTCCTGAAGATTGGCCATGATCTGGTCGAGGTTTTCTTTTAAAGCGGAAAAGACCTCTTTGACGTCGCGCATCTGGCGGCCGATGGTATCGATCTTCGTGCTTACGGCGCCGTACTCGTCTTTGCGCTCGGGACCCTTCTCTTTGTTGGGAACATCGATCTCGCCGGCCGCGATATGGTCCAGGCGTTGTCCGATGGCTTCTAAAGGACGCAGGGCAAAATTGGATAATGAGGCCGCAAGCAGAAAAGAAACGAGTATCGACACGCCGGCGAAGATAAGAGCGTGGTTGAACTGAGGCTCCAATTGGTCCTTCAGGAAAACGGTTTGCATGCCCACATGAACCGTGCCGAAGGGGATGTCACCTCGTTGCAGGCGCAAATTGATGTCATAGACGGCGGGCTTGCCGTAGACGACGCTTAACTGTCGCCAAAAACTTGCGTTGCGTAGATTCTGGAAGGGTTCACGAGTCGGCAGCGGTTTACCGACGAGATCGGGAACCGTGTGCAGCAGGGCATTGCCGTGAATGTCGGCAATGGCGACTTCGTAAACGCTGTTCTGATAACCGAGGATCGATTGAATCAGCGAGTTCACGCCCGGATCTTCGGCGAGATTCGTTTCGATAAAATGGCGAACTTCTTCAGGATTGTTTTCATCCACCCGGGTGTTGGTCAGGTCGGTTTCTAGGGCGTCGCGCGATACCTGGTAAATCTGATGCGCGATGAAATCGCCGCTCTCGTAAGTTGCGCTGATGCGCTGGCGAACGAGTTGAGACAGATACGCATAGGAAAGCACGGAGACCAGCGCGAGAACCATCCCGCTGATGGCTAAGACGAGTTTGGTCTTAAGACGGAAAGGCATGAAAACACAAAGTGTAAAGGGTAATGGGTAAGGTCAAAAACTAAATCAAAGCGAAACCAATTCACAGCGCCGCGAAGTTCAGTTTCAGTTCTCATTGGATGCGCTGCTGGCCTGACTTTGGCTGTACTCCTTCAACTTGTTATGAAGTGTCTTCAGGCTGATGCCGAGGATTTCTGCGGCTCGTGTCTTGTTGTTATTGGTGGTCTCAAGCGTTTTCATGATCAGCAAGCGCTCCGCTTCCCCAACGGTAGTACCTACGCCGAGGCGAACCGCATTCGCTTCGACCACTGGAGGCTTGGGCGTTACTTGTCCGAAACCCGGCGGCAGGTGGCGAGTTTCGATTACCGAGCCTTCGCAAACAATAATGGCGCGCTCGATTACATTCCGTAATTCGCGAACGTTACCGGGCCACGCATAGCCGCTGAAGATGTTCATCACCGCTTCGCTGATCATGGAAACGTTGCGTCCATGCTTAGCGTTAATATCCATGATTTGCGTTTTCACCAGGTCAGGCAGGTCTTCTTTGTGCTCACGCAAAGGTGGCATATGGATGCTGAAAACATTGAGGCGGTAATACAGATCGTTACGAAGTTCGCCTTTGGCGACGGCCTCTTCGGGCGTTTTATTGGTAGCGGCGACCACTCGAACGTCAACCGGGGTTTCGACCTTACTTCCGAGTCGGCGAAGTTTGTGGTCTTCGAGAACGCGGAGAAGCTTTGCCTGGGTGCCGATCGGCATTTCGCCGATTTCGTCGAGCAGGATGGTTCCACCTTCCGCCAGTTCAAAGCAGCCGACACGACGTTCGAGGGCTCCGGTGAAAGCGCCCTTCTCGTGTCCGAAGATTTCGCTTTCAATTAAGGTTTCGGGAATGGCAGCGCAGTTGATGGCGACGAAAGGTTTGTCTTTGCGCGAACTGTGCATGTGCATCGTACGAGCGACTAATTCTTTGCCGGTACCACTTTCGCCGGTGATGAGTACAGAAGCCGTGCTTGGAGCCACCATTTCGATGAGCCGGAAGATCTCCTGCATCTTGCGAGAAGAGCCGACCAGCGAGCCGAAAACGCCGGTATCACGAAGTTTGCGTCGCGTTACCTCGAGTTGAACCTCGGTATCGCGTTGACGAGCGGCGTTTTGCAGAACGGAACGAAGACGGCTGCGATCCACTGGCTTGGTGATGTAGTCGTAGGCGCCAAGTTTCATCAATTCAACAACATTGCCAATTTCCTGATTGGCGGTGACGACGATGACCTTAAATTCGTGCGGAGATTCCGCAAGCTGTTCCATGAGTTCGGCGCCCGACATCCGGGGCATCTGAAGATCGAGCAAAATAATGTTGGGACGAAAACTTTCAGCCTTGGCCAAACCCTCAAGGCCATCGGCGGCGGTATCAGTGGCATATCCCCAAACCTGTAGCAATTCCGCAAGGGCACTACGCGCATTGTCTTCATCTTCGACAATCAGGACTTTCTCAGGATTCATGTTCACCCTTATTAAAGCGAGAAATAGGCCGGTGCACCGGCATGGTTGCAAGTAGCTGAAAACTAAGATGCGAAAAAACTACACGGGGTGATCTTTTCATCCCCCGAACCGGCCAAAAATACTCATTACAGGGTACTCCAGAAACGCGATTTAAGGCGGCGGGTGTGCTTCTCCGGCATTCGAGCCAAGAGGCTATTGGAAGAGAGCCTGTATGGAATTCCATACGTGGTGAATTTTTTTAAGGACAGTTCCGATCCGGGAATCAATTCTAAAAGCAGAACTGATAGCAAGAAAGTTAATGTGGATTGGCGATGAAGTGGAAGTGAGTGCCGCGCGAAGAGTTCATTAAAACAGGGTGGAATAGAGAAGCTGTTGTCCTGATGGAGCGAGGAAAAGTTTTGCATCGCAGTACGAGTGTTGCAAAGAGAGACAGAGTGACTGTTAATTTTACGAGTAGTAGCAGATTAAATAATCAGAGAAGGTAAGATTCCTTTATTAAAGGGATGAGACTGCGTTACAATTCTCCGGCACGGAGAATGAAGTTTTCGTGCCGGCTCTTCTGTCTAATCCCGCAGTAGAATAAGTGTTTGATTTCCGGAGGATTTACATGTCTCTTCGTCAAGGCGCTTCTGGCCGTATGATTGCCGTTTTGGCCCTCGTGGTTCTCGGCTTTGCGTCCTCCGCCATGCTCGCGCAAGATGCACCAACCCCTAAGGTGGATGTGTTCGCCGGATACTCGTGGTACAACCCGGGTTTGAGGGTTAATGGAACCAATCTGAGTTCCGATCCGAAAGGATTCGGCATCGCACTGGCATATAACTTCAGTAGAGTATTTGCTCTTGAACTCGACGGCGCAGGCCATTTGGGAAGCGATCAAAACCAGTCAGGTCAGTTCATGATCGGCCCACGCTTCACGTGGCGTCAGGAGCACTTCCAACCCTTCTTCCACGCATTGGTGGGCGGAGATATTCTCACCATCGATAGCGCAGTCCCGGGCGGCGTGTACAACGACCTGGGTATTGGAACGAGATTGGGTGGAGGCTTCGACATCCCATTAGGGCGCCGCATCAGCTGGCGCCTGATTCAGGCGGACTGGGTATGGGGACACCACAATCTCTTCCCGCAAGTGCCAACCCGAAATTCGGACACGATGGGCGCAGACCTGCGCACCGGTATTGTGTTCAACTTCGGTGGCGCGCCGCCGCTCCCGCCGATGGCGATGAGCTGCTCGGCAGCACAACCAGCCTCGATTATGGCGGGTGAACCCGTCGCAGTTACTGCCAACGTAACGAACATTCCTCCGAAGCACACGTTGACTTACGCGTGGAAGAGCACGGGTGGAAAGGTTACCGGCAACGGCACCAACGCCAACGTCGACACCGCTGGCCTGGAACCGGGCAATTACACGGTTACCGCAACGGCAACCGATCCGAAGCCGAGGAAGGACCAAGGTCCTTTGACGTGCTCGTCGAACTTCACGGTGAATGAACCGCCGAAGCATCCGCCGACAGCGTCTTGCTCCGCCAATCCGACTACCGTGCGTGCGGGCGATCCGTCGACGGTTACGGTAACGGCTGGCAATCCTGACAATCGTCCGCTGACTTACAACTGGACCACGACCGCAGGTCGCGTGTCGGGTAGCGGCACGACGGCAACGCTGGATACGGCTGGCGCCAATGCTGGACCGATAACGGTAACGGCAACGGTAAGCGATGATCGTGGATTGACGGCGAATTGCACCGCGTCGGTGAACGTAGAAGTTCCTCCGCCGCCGCCGCAGGCGAGCCAGTTGAACACGTGCCAGTTTAACCAGGACAAGAAGCGTCCGTGGCGTGTGGACAACACCTGCAAGGCCATCCTCGACGAAGTCGCCCTGCGTCTGCAGCGCGAAGCCGACTCGAAACTGGTCATCGTAGGCCACGACGATCCGACGGCCGACGGAAAGAATGCCGCGAATTATGCCGCGCAACGTGCGGTCAATTCAAAGGAATACTTGTCCGGTGGCGAAGCGAAACAGCAGATCGATCCGACCCGTATCGAAGTTCGTACCGGTGCGGAAAACGGTCAGACAGCTGATTACTGGTTGGTTCCGGCGGGTGCCACCTTCAACGCGGAAGGCACCACGACGGTTGACGAGAGCGCAGTGAAAAAGCCTCCCGTCAAGAAAGCGCCAGCCAAGAAAAAGAAGGCTGCGCCAGCCCAGTAGTTCGTAGTTTGGTACAGGCCGGTTGGGATTCCCGACCGGCCTTTTTTATTGCACGGGGATTCGTGTAAGAATTGAGAGACAGCTCGCGCATCTAAGAGTGAGGATGGTCATCCGCGAAGGAATGCACGTGTCGTCCGGAGGTATGCAGTGGTAAGAAGGGCCAAGTTCTCCAACTATTTCGTTCTCGTACTGCTTCTTCTCGCGACAACCTTCGGTTACTCCGAGCAGTGGCTCGCGCTGGGACCCGACGGCGGAGACGCACGCACCATTACTTACGATCCTTCGAATCCCGATCGCATTTACCTGGGTACCAGTGCGGGCGAGATGTTTCTCTCCACGGATGGCGGGAAGAACTGGGCGCGGTTTGCCCATTTCGGCGCGGCCAATGATTACGTGCTGGATAGTGTTGCTATTGATCCAACGAATCCCAACATCATCTATGTAGGTGCATGGAGCGTGGAAAACACCGGCGGGGATGTGTATAAGTCCATCGACGGCGGGAAGACCTGGAAGGCATTACCAGGAATTCACGGCAAGTCGATCCGCGCGATGGCTTTGGCGCCCTCGAATCCGAAGGCCATCGCTGTGGGTGCGCTGGATGGCGTTCACCGCAGCCTGGATGGGGGCGAGACGTGGGAAAAGATAACGCCCGCCGGGCAAGCGGAACTGAAGAACTTCGAATCGATCGCGTTCGATCCTAAGAGTGTGAATACGGTGTATGCGGGAACGTGGCATCTGCCGTGGAAGACGGAAGATGGCGGCCGAACGTGGGAAAACATCAAGCACGGAATCATCGATGATTCCGACGTGTTTTCGATCATCGTCGATCCGAAAAATCCGGACGTGGTGTATGCCAGCGCATGTTCAGGAATCTATAAGAGCGACTCGGCAGGCAAGCTTTTCAGAAAAGTGCAGGGTATCCCATTTTCTGCCCGGAGAACGCGAGTCTTGCAGCAGGATCCCATGACGAGCGCTGTTGTCTACGCGGGAACGACCGAAGGCTTGTGGCGGACGAAAGACTCGGGCACCACGTGGGCCAGGATCAGTCCGGCGAACTTTGTGGTCAACGATGTGATGATCGATCCGCGGAATCCGCAGTTGCTGTACGTTGCCACTGATCGTACGGGCGTGATGGTCAGCCGTGATGGCGGGAACACGTTTACGGCGTCGAATCGCGGGTTTTCCCATCGGCAAGTGACGACGGTCCTGGCCGACAAAGCAGATCCGAACCGTCTGTATGCTGCGATGATTAACAACCGCGAATTCGGCGGCATATTTATGTCGGTGAATGGCGGATCGAGCTGGTCGGCCTTGAATGCTGGCCTTGGTTCGCGCGACATCTTCAGTCTGGCGCAGACGGATACCGGCGCACTGGTGGCAGGAACAAACCAGGGCGTGTTTATGCTGGAGCATAATGGCGTTTCGTGGAAGCCGATGAGCACAGTGTTGACGGAGAAGATCAAAATGGTAGCGGTGCGAGCCCCCAAGAAAGGGGCGCCGAAAACCAAAGAGAAGCGTGAATGGGTGAAGAGCGAGATTTCAGGGCGCGTAGCGGAAGTGAGAACGGACGAAGCGGCTTGGTTTGCAGCAACTTCGCAAGGGATTTACCGGAGCTTGGATAAAGGCCGCAGCTGGACCGGAGGCTCGGTTCTGGGGCGCAAAGATTTTGTTGCCGTGGATGCGAGGGAGCAAACGGTTCTCGCGGCGAGTCCGGATGCAGTTATGTTGTCGGAAGACGGCGGAAATACGTGGGCTGATTTGAAGCTGCCCAACCTGGTGACGAGAGTCTGGGAAGTGGCAATCGGAGCCAAGGGCGATATCTGGCTGGTTACGCCCATGGGTGCATTCCGGACCAAGAACAACGGATCAACCTGGGAACACATCATGGTGGGCTCGCCATTCACGAATTTTACGTACGTCGCTTACGACCGCGGCAGTGCGCGATTGATTGCTGTCGCCATGGGTAAGAAAGATATCTTCGAAAGCCAGGATGGCGGCGACACGTGGAAACTTGCTGCAAGTTCACACTGGTCGATTAAGAACGTGGCCATCTCGAATGGACGAATGCTGGCGGTGACCGACTTTAATGGCGTGCTGGCGCAAGCGGAGTCGGAACCCGCAGTCAAGGCAGCAGGCGGAAACTAATCGAGCTGTACTTTTGGGCTTGCTCACTCCGGCATCAGGCGTGAGGGAATAACGGCGGGGTTGCTGCTTCCGGCGATGATGCGTAGAATAAAAAGACGATTTGGTAGCAGATGTAGGCCCGTAGCTCAGTTGGTTAGAGCGCATCCTTGACACGGATGAGGTCGATGGTTCGAGTCCATTCGGGCCTACCAATCTTCAGGCAATTACCCTTCCCATCAATTCACCTTCCGTGGTTCCTCTGACAGGTTTAGCTTTTTCCGTTGCGGTGCTGGCGCGATGGCTCTCGATCATTTCGATCATTCGGGCAGCGGATTCGCGAATCACCGAGACGCGAAGGTCGGCTTTCTTAGCGGGGTCCAGTTGCAGTAGTTCACATTGGCCATGGATGACGGTGAGCACGTTGAGGAGATCGTGGAAGAACAGTTGTTCCTGGGTGCAAGACATCAGGGGACACCTTGTTCATGATTATGCCGACAACGGATGGCGGCGGATGCGAAGGCCATCACGGTAAGCCGTGAGCACAATCACAATGTAAACGCCGTCGTTAGTCGCGCTATGCGAAGAACTATGCGCTGACGCTGTCTGTTCGTTTGAGGCGATAGAGGGTTTCGCCTGCACGAGGGATGAGAATGACACCTTCGGATTCGCGCCCTCGCCAGTCGTTGAAGTTTATCGATTCGGGATCGATGCAACCGAGGTTGATTCGGCGGCAGCGTTCGGGGGAAATCTTCGTGGCGAGACTGACGGTGATGCGCGGTGTTTCGATGCCGCTGGCGGCGTCGTATGAGCCTAGTCCTTTGACGTGCGTGGAATGCGCGAGCACGCCACCCGGATAGTTCTTGAAGCGGTCCCACTGCTTCATGAAATAGTCGCGACAGTGATAGCCGATCTCGTCGATGAGCTTGCCGTGCGTATAGCTGACCTCGTCGATGTGCGGTGCGTAGATGATGACTTCACCACCATCGGAGACTGCGGGTTCCATCTTGTACATGCCCTTGGCGGCGGTCCAGATGTCGTCGTACATTTCGGGCATGACGCTGAGAACGCGGCGGAAAGGCTTGTCAACGTAGACGATGTGTTTCTTTGATGACAACTCGGACGCGGCGAGCCAGGCTTGTGCCGGAGTGTCGAAGAAGACGCCGGAGAGCCCGTCGTGCGTGACGACGAGCGCGAAGCACGACGATGGTTTGGGAATCAGCCTGGCAGCACGATCGATGACCGCGCGAACCGGAGTGTAGCCGGCGCCGATGACGTCGTAGTTGGTGATGACGGCGCCGAGCCAGTGCGTGAAGTTGATGATCTCGGGTCCGGCGATGCCGGGGAAGAAGTACTTGTTTCCGCCAGAGAATCCGACGACCTCGTGCGGGAAGACAGGGCCGCAGATGATGATGTGGTCGTAGTCGAGAATCAGCTTGTTGAGTCGAACGGGAACGTCGCGGCTGAGAAGCCCATTGGTGATCTGCCCGATTTCCTGCGCGGGAATGTTCCCGAGCGTGATGAAGTTCGATACGTCTTCCCAGTGATGATTGAAAATGCGCGCCTGACCACAGGTTTCATCAGTGACGGGACGGCCGATGAGCCGGCTGAGTTGCGCGTCGGTCATGGGCGGATGCGTGCCCAGTGCGACGAGATAGTCGAGTTGTTTGGCGCGCGGACGAAGCAGTTCCTCGAACAGGGTGAACATCTGCGGCATCGGCATGCTGCGGGTACCGTCGGGAATGATGACGAGCACGCGCTGATCTTGCCACGGCGCAGAGTCGATCGCGTCGGCGACGATGGAACGAACTTCGTCGTCGCTGAGAAACCTGTCGGTGAATCCCTTTCCGATCACGGCTGAACTCCCATTACTTCTTCCACGGCGGCGTGTCGGGAAGATAGGTGTTGAACTCGGCGATTAACGCCGCTTCGTATTCGCCTGCGAACTTGCCTTCCAGGAAGCGGTGAATACCTTCTTTGTAGAAACGCTCCCAAGAGGCTTCCTCGTGTCCGGGATTGATGGGGAAGAAGAGCGCGTTGTTGCCGCGAGCGGCTTCGAGATCGCCGTTAGCGTCGCCGATCATGAGCACGTGATGCTCCGGATACTTGCCTCCAGCGGCCAGTTTCAGGTGATGTTTCTTGGTGCCGAGTTCCTGTCCGGCGATGACGCGAACATATTTGTCGATGTCGTGTTCCTTCCACTCGCGCTCGAGAGCTTCTGTGGGAGTCTGCGAAACGACGGCGGCGTCGGCGTGCTGCTGCATTAGTTCCAGGCTCTCGCGGACATAGGGGAACGGCGGCAGGTTGTAAACGATGTCGTTAACGAATTTGTTGACGGCGTTGCTCCAGGCGAGCGCGTGGTCGAGCTCCTTGTCGGGATGCTCAGCCATAAAGGCTTTCAGTCCGTCGTTGCTGAGCGGCTTGCCGGAAGCGATGAAGGCGCGCACATGGTCAGCGCGATGGATGTTGCACTTGCGCGCGAGGACCTCGGGACGTTCACGAAGGAAATCGAGCGCCGAGATCAGCGCCGGCCAACGATTAGTGCCGCGCCACTTTGAATACAGGTTCACGAACTCGACGGCTTCGCGCGCATACTTGGCGACCGGCTGGAGGTCCCAATACTTGACGATGTTGGGACAGAAGCACTCTTTGTGCTTGATCTCCATGCTGTCGAAGGCGCAGCCGTCGGAGTCGATGCCGATGAAGAATCGATGCTGCGGCTTGAGGTCCGCGAGTACTTGTGCTGGTACTGTCGTAGTGCTCATAAGTAGTCCTTTATTAGACGCCGCTGAAAGCGGAAAAGCCTCCATCGACGGGAATAACCGCGCCGGTAACGAAAGATGAAATAGGAGATAAGAGCCAGAGCGTGGCACCAATAAGGTCGACCGGATCACCGAAACGGCCCATTGGCGTATGCGCAATGATCGATTTACCGCGCGCGGTAGGCTCGCCGGTTTCCCTGTCGGTAAGCAGGAAACGGTTCTGCGTAGTCAGGAAAAAACCTGGCGAAATGGAGTTCACGCGAATATTCGGCGAATATTCCTGTGCCATGTGCACGGCGAGCCAGCGTGTGAAATTGGCGATACCGGCTTTGGCGGCGGAATATGCGCCAACGCGCGTTAACGGCCGTTCTCCAGCCATGGACGTGATGTTCAGAATGTTGCCCTTGCCTTGGTCCGCCATGAGCTTGCCGAACACTTGTGACGGTAGCACCGTGCCGGTGAGGTTCAGGTCGAAGACATAACGGAGTGCGTCGGCAGGCAAATCGAAGAACTTATTTTCAGGATTGGTAGTGGCCTTGGGATTGTTGCCGCCTGCGGCGTTGATCAGATGGTCGATCGTTTTGAAGCGGGCAGTGATTTCAGCGGCGGCCTTCTCGATACTGGCGCGATCGAGGATGTCGCAGGAGACGAGTGCAGCGTGCTTGGCGGCATCGCCCATGCGAGCGAGGATTGCGTTTCCGGCTTCGAGGTTTCGTCCGAGAATGACCACATTCGCGCCGCAGGCGGCGAGGGCGATAGCCATCTCTCCGCCGAGAACGCCCGTGCCTCCGGTAACGACGGCGGTTTGCCCAGTGAAATCGTAGAAATTAGCGATTTTGTTGCGGTCGAAGGGATCTGTTTCTGAAGGAGCAGACTTGGACATTCATGGCCTCGATGAGGATTAGTACGAAGCATGAACAATACCATTGATTCAGGCAATCAGGAAGGGCGTGAAACACAGCGGAGCCGCTGTTTTACTCACCGAAACAACAATTAACCAAGCGCCGCGATGAACGCGCTCACGAAGCGGTGGACGTCGGTGTACGAGTTATAGAGTGGAACGGGCGCGACGCGCAGGATGTCAGGCTCGCGCCAATCGCACATGATTCCTTCGTGAAGAAGGCGGTTACGTAAGGCTCTGCCAGCTTTCGCGATGCGCAATGAGAGTTGAGCACCACGGCGTTCGGGATCCCGAGGCGTGATGATCGTGAACTTGTCGGAGGCGTGCTGGTCGAGCAGCGATTCGAGATAGCCGGTTAGCGCGATGCTTTTTTGCCGCAGGTTGGCGATGCCGGCATCGTCGAAGATGTCCATGGAGGCCCGCAGGGCGGCCATGGACAGGATTGATGGATTACTGAGTTGCCAACCGTCGGCGCCGGATTGCGGATGGAAGTTGGGGCCCATTTGGAAGCGCGTTTGTTCGTCGTGCCCCCACCATCCCGCATAGCGAGGAAGCCTGGGATCGTTTGCGTGTCGTTCATGAACGAAACATCCCGCGATGCAACCGGGTCCGCCGTTGAGGTACTTGTAGCTGCACCAGACGGCGAAGTCGACATTCCAGTCGTGAAGTTGGAACTGCAAGTTGCCCGCGGCATGAGCGAGATCGAAACCGACCACGCAGCCTTTTTTGTGACCAGCCGCGGTGACGGCCGCCATGTCGAACGCTTGTCCCGTGGAGTAATTTACGCCGCCGAGCATGATCAGCGCGATCAGGTGACCTTCTCGCGCGATGAGGGATTGAATGTCTTCTTCGCGGATGGCGGATTCGCCGGGGCGAGGCGTGAGTTCAATCAGCGATTCCTCGGGATGATACCCGCGCGAGAGGAGATGCGTCTTGACCGCGTACTGATCGGACGGGAACGCGCTAGCCTCGATGACGATCTTGTGACGCTGCGCTGTGGGCCGATAAAACGAGACCATCATCAGATGCAGGTTCACCGTGAGCGAGTTCATTACGACGACTTCGATTGGTTTGGCCCCGACGAGACGAGCGGTCTGATCGGTGAGGAGGCGGTGATAAGGCATCCAGGGATGGCGTCCGCGGAAATGGCCTTCCACGCCGAGATCCTGCCAGTCTTTCATCTCCTGCTCGATGTACTCACGTGCGCGCTTGGGCTGCAGGCCGAGGGAGTGGCCGCAGAGATAAATGGCTTCTTCGCCGTTTTCTGCACGGGGAATATGGAACTGCGCGCGATAGTTCGCGAGCGGATCGCGGGCATCGAGTGAGGCGGCGTATTCGGTGGAGGTGTCGATGGACACTAGATGTTTCCTAACGGCTGAAGTTCGCGGTTGACCATAGCCTCGGCTTTCGTCCAGTTGAGTTGTTCCACACTATTAATGTTGTCGCACAATTCGGCAAGCATGCGGTCCTGGACCTTGCCCCGGGCTTCGGCAACAGAATACGGAACGCGGTGAAAGGTGACCATCGCATATTTCGGAACGAAATGTCCCGGGAACCTCGCTTCGAGCGCCAGTTCCACTTTCTTGCGAAAGAGGAAGCGCGGGTCGGCGACGCGGTCGCGCATCTCGACGAAGTTTTCAACGGCGAGATCGGCGATGGAATCGGTATTAACCTTGCGCGCGCTTTCGAACTCGGTAAATAGTTCCGGCCAGTCGGGGCCAATCCGATCGAGCAGGTCGAGAAAGACGGTGCAATCTTCGAAGGCGCAGTTCAGGCCCTGTCCGAAAAAGGGGACGATGGCGTGTGCGGCGTCTCCGAGAAGGAGCGCACTTCCGTGATGCCAGGGCGCGCACTTGATCGTGACCATAGCTCCGGTCGGATTCAGGAAGAAGTTGCCGGTAAGTTGCGGCATAAGACGCAGTGCGTCGGGGAAGTTGGTTTCGAAAAAGGTATAAACGCGCTGCTCGGTGTTGAGTTCGGCGAAGCTGTCAGGGCCTTCGAAAGGCAGAAACAGTATGCAGGCGAAAGTGCCATCGATATTCGGCAGCGCAATCAGCATGTAGTTGCCGCGCGGCCAGATGTGCAGCGCATGGGTTTCAATCTGATGTTCGCCGTTTGGATCGGCGGGAATGGTGAGTTCCTTGTAGCCGTAATCGAGGTACTGCTGGGAGAAGTTGAAACGCGGGAGTTTGAGAAATTCCTGCCGGATGGCGGAGGCCGAGCCGTCGGTGCCAATCACAATATCGCTTTCGAGCTTGTGTTCTTCGCTAGTTTCCTCGTTGCGCAATTCCAACGTACTCGAGCGAACGTCGTATCCGGTGCAGCGCTGGTTGAAATGAATGCGCACACCGTTTTCTTCGGCAGCGTTCATCAAGGCCATGTTCAACTCCGCGCGAGAGATCGAGTTGATGACTTCGGTGTCGTCCTTGCCGTAACGCTGGAAGGTGAGTTCGCCGGAGACGGCGTGCATCATGCGACCCTTCATGGGAATGATGATCTTCTTCATCGAATCCCAGATGCCGGCTTGTTGCAGCGCATGAATGCCGCGGGTAGAAAGCGCGAGATTGATGGAGCGTCCGGCGCTGATCTGGACGCGACGCATGTCGGGACGGCGTTCATGGATCTCGACCGGGAAGCCGCGCTTCTTCAGTTCAATGGCGAGCAGGGGGCCGGAGAGTCCGGAACCTATTAATGTAATGGTGTCTTTCATCTCTTATTCAGGGAGTCGCAGCATGGTGCGAGCTTCCCAGAGTTCGGGGAAGAATTTCTTGTCGAGCGTAAGGCGCAAGTAGGACGATCCAGCGCTGCCGCCGGTGCCGCTGCGGAAGCCGATGGTTCGTTCGACCATTTGCACGTGACGCAGCCGCCAGCTGACAACGAGTTCGTCGAACTCGGTGAGGCGCTCACAAACGTCAATCCAGTCACGGAAATTGCGCTCGTCCTGATAGATGTCGCGAACGGCGTTGGCGCGAGCGTCGAAGCGCTCAGCATCGCTGGCATTCGGTGGTTCGTTTAGCTTGCCGAGAGCGGTGAGCGCCTCGAAGAACACGTCGTGCAGCGAAGGCTCGTTGAGCCGCCGGGCGAGACGAGCGTGTTCCTCCGGAACACGAGTGTGATGCTGCAGCATCTTCTCGTCTTTCAGGCCGCACAGAAATTCCAATTCGCGGAACTGTTCCGACTGAAATCCACTGGCCGGCTCGAGCTTGGTACGGAACGCCAGGAAGTGCGTTGGCAGCATGGTCTCGAGAATGGTGAATTGCGAAACCAGCACACGCATGATTTCCGTGCAGCGCCGGAGGAGGCGAGCCGCTTCGTACACTTCGTCGCGCGAGTCGGGATGAGTTGCAACCGCGCGAAGGCTGGCGACCACGGCGTCGAGATCATGCAGAAGTTCCTTGAACCAGAGCTCGTAGGTCTGATGAATGATGATGAAGAGCAACTCATCATGACGCAGAGGCGAGGCTTGCAGTTGCTGCAGACGGAGTAGTTCCGGAACTTTCAGGTACGAACTGTAGGTGAGTTGGCCCTCGGTGGTGACGTCAGGTTCTTTAACGTGCGCGACAGGGCAGCCGAGCGATTCCGGTTGTGGAGGTTGTGCTGTTGCGAGGGGCTTCAACCCGAGGAACGCTTCGGCGTTTCCGCCGAGCAGCTTCGCTTTGGTATCCGTTGAGAAATGGCTGTTACGAATCAGGTTGCCGATGCCGTGCTCGCCGAGCGGGAAGGGATAGTCCGAACCAAGCAATACGCGGTCGGCACCCATGACTTCGATCAGAAGACGCAACGAACGCTCGTCAAAGACGGCAGAATCTACCATGAAGCGATCGACGTATTGGCTGGGCGGCAACTGGCACTTGCCGCGAGCGACGGGGTGATGCTTCCAGGCATTCTCGAGGCGTCCGAGAAGAAATGCGAAGCTGCCGCCGCCATGCGCGAAGCAGATGCGCAGGTTCTTCGGCAGACGATCGAACGCGCCGCTCAAAATCAGCGACACGACCGAGAGTTGCGTTTCGGCGGGCATGCCCACGGTCCACGGGAGCATGTAGTTCGGCATGCGATCGCGTGCCATCATGTCCCACGGATGAACCAGGACGACTGCGCCTTCGTTGGCGCAATGTTGAAGAAAAGTGATGATGCCTTCGTCGTCGAGGTTCTTCTCGCCGACGTGGTTGCCGATCTGCACGCCGAGGTGTCCGGACTTCATAGCGCGCGAGAGCTCAGCGCATGACGCATCGATATCCTGTAGCGGGACCTGGCAGAGCGCTTTCATGCGCCCCCGTCCTCGACTGCAGAGTTCGAGTGCAGCATCGTTGAAGAGTTTGGCGCAATCGAGCGCGTTCGCCGCGGGACGCTCATAGGCGAATAACACCGGTGTCGCGCACATGATCTGCAGGTCGATGCCGTCGGCGTCCATCTCACGCAGGCGTAGTTCCGGATCCCAGCATGCGGAATAGATGGCGCGAAAGAACTTGTTGCCGAGCATGATTTCGGCTCTGCCTGGTTCCGTGTGTTTGATCCACGGCCAATTGGGCGACCCGTAGCGGGCGGCAAGATCGGGCCACGACTCGGGGAAGAAATGCGTGTGGATGTCGATGATGGCCATTACTTTTTGCCGGGATGCACAGTTCCGCAATGTTTGCAGCGACGCAGTTCCTCGTTGCTATTGAAGGCAGCGAAGATCGGCGGCAGATCTTTCACCAGGCTCTTCAATCGCACTTCAGCGCGATGCACGAGCTGGTGACATTTGGGGCAGTACCATTCGAAAGCGTCGAGGGAGTCGTCTGGTCGGGGCATTTCAATGACGAGTCCGATGGTGTCGGCGCCTCGTTGCGGGGAGTGACGCATGTGTTTGGGTAGCAGGAAGACCTCCCCCTCTTTTACTGGAATATCGACAGGAGGTTTGCCCGCTTCCGGCATGGTGCGCACGACGATGTCGCCCTTGAGCTGATAGAAGAACTCTTCGGTGGGGTCGTCGTGATAGTCGCGACGATCGTTGGGTCCGCCAACGACAGTGACCATGAACTCACCGTCTTCCCAAACCTGGGCGTTGCCGACGGGCGGTTTCAGCTTGTCCTTGTTCTGCTCAATCCAACCATGAAGGTTGAAGGCTTTCAGCGTCGAGATGGATGGCATGGCGTCTCTCTTATGTGGCGATCGGCTTATAAGCCATCGCTCGAATTTCAATCAACAGATGGGGGTGTGGTAACTGGTGCACTGCAACCGTGGTTCGGGCCGGGCCGTCGTAGTCGAAGAACTCGGCATAGACTTCGTTGTAACCGCCGAAGTCGTTCATGTTGACGAGATACGTGGTGATCTCGACGACGTCTTTCAGGGTGGCGCCGGCAGTGGCGAGGATGTCGCGAATGTTCTCGATGACGGCGCGGGTTTGTTCGCGGATGTCGAGGCGCGTGGTGCCCATGGCGTCAACGTCGGCGCCGGCGATGGTGTTATCAGCGCGGCGCGAACTGGTGCCGGAGACGAGCAGGAAATCGCCAGCGCGCTTGATGTGCGGATACTTGCCGCGCGGCGTGGCTTTTCCCTGGACGACTCTGCTGTGAACGGTTTGGTTTTCAGTGCTCAACTTTCCTCAAATCTTGATGCAGACGTTGTTCAATTCCGAGTAGAAGTTCAGTGAATGCATGCCCCCTTCGCGACCGATGCCCGAGAGACCAACGCCTCCGAAAGGCGTGCGCAGGTCGCGCAGGAACCAGCAGTTGACCCAGGTGATGCCGGCGTTCATCTGCCGCGAGACGCGATGCGCGCGGCTTAGGTTTGAGGTCCAGACAGAAGCGGTGAGGCCGTATTTCGTGTTGTTGGCCATCGCGATGGCTTCGTCTTCGGAATCGAACGGCGCGACGTGGCAGACGGGGCCAAAGATTTCTTCCTTCACGCAACGAGCGTTTTCTTTGAGTCCGGTAAAGATTGTGGGTTGGACGTAGCTGCCGTTGTCACGGGCGTCGCCGAAGTTGGGTATGTCGCCACCGGTGACGATGGTTGCTCCTTCCTGCTTGGCGAGCGAATAGTACGACAAGACTTCTTTCCAGCACATTGGGATCCTAAGCTTAGAATTCCACGTGGACAAGTTGTC
>JADMIO011227139.1_pt1 | contig 67156 bp, 54 predicted proteins | sample 8958161 | NCBI WGS metagenome assembly JADMIO01 (sample SAMN16585339, study PRJNA669376) | soil metagenome | isolation source: Crop rotation soil | place: USA: Cullars Rotation, Alabama | collected 2011 | reverse complement strand
CGCGACTTCAAGTCACGTGAATTCCAAGCTTCGGATCCCACTGTGCTGGAAAGCGTGGGGGAATTTATCCAGGTTGGCAAATAAAAAACTCAATTCAATGCTGAGATATACCGACAGATAAAGATAGATGAGTGGACTGGTCGTTCGTCGTGATATGAGATAATTGGCGAACAGGATGGAGGTGGCCAGCATACAGAGGGTAATCGCCAGGCCATAGGCGGCGCCCATGCGTTCGGAATTCTGGAAATAGAGGGTAATGCCGCAGCATCCTACGAACAACATGAAGTTGATGGCGGGGATATAGGACTGTCCTCTTTCTTCCGTGGGATAGCTGATACGGAACTTGGGCCAGAGGTTGAGACGCATGCTCTCGCTGATGAGTGTATACGAGCCGCTGATCAGGGCCTGGCTGGCGATGATGGCTGCCGCGGTAGCGATGATGACGCCGGGGATAACGAACCAGCTGGGCATGAGGCTGTAGAATGGATTGCCGACGGTGGTATCGAACGTGCGATGGTCATAGTGAGCCAGGAGCCAGGCGCCCTGTCCCAGGTAGTTCAGGATGAGGCAAAATTTCACATATATCCAGGAGTAGCGGATATTGCCCCGGCCGCAGTGGCCCAGGTCCGAATAAAGGGCTTCCGCCCCCGTGGTACAGAGGAATACGGCGCCCAGGATCCAGAAACCTTTGGGATAGGTGGTCAGGAGCTCTATGGCGTAGTGGGGGCTGAGGGCTTTGAATATTCCCAGGTCGTCCAGCAGGTGGTCGGCGCCCAATACTGCCAGCATGGTGAACCAGATGAACATGATGGGTCCGAAGAGTTTGCCAATGGATTCGGTACCAAACTGTTGTAGGAAAAAGAGCACCACCAGGATGCCCAGTACCAGGTAGACGATGGTGGACTGGTGTATGTATTGGAAGGCGGGCATTTGTCTCAGACCTTCAATGGCGGAGGTCACCGAGATGGGCGGGGTAATCATGCCGTCCGCCAGCAGGGCTGCGCCACCGATCATGGCGGGCAGGACCAGCCATCTTTTCTGGCGGCGTACCAGGGCATAGAGAGAGAATATGCCGCCTTCGCCGTTGTTGTCTGCTTTTAATGTCAGCCAAACGTATTTTATGGTCGTCTGGAGGGTAAGGGTCCAGATGATGCAGGATAGAGAGCCAAGGATCAGCTTTTCTTCTATGATCCTGTCATGGATGATCGCATTGAGTACGTAAAGAGGGGAGGTTCCAATGTCGCCGTAAATAATCCCTAATGCAATAACCAGGTTTGCGAAGCTGACTTTGTTAATCTGTTTGCTCACGACTAGATAGTCTATTTTAAAATTTGTGCCCGAAGGCCAGTTGTCAGAGGGTTCATGCTGGATGGCATTGACCTGCATAGCCGGAATTTTCCGGCCTGCCAGCAAAAGTACAGTGAAATACGTATCTTACAAGCAGGATTTTAACAAAACGATTGGTTGAGTACCGGGGGGAAAAAGCCACTTTTATGTAAAATCCACGTATTGTATATCAAATAGACCTGAGATTACAAATATGAACAGAGTTCTGTCATCTTTTTTAATATTATCGTTGATGCTTGCTTCCCGTCTGGTGTCTGCACAACAAATCACCTATAGCGAACCCGAGCGTGAGGACGGCCGGCGCACCAATTTCGAGATCATTGGTAAACTCAACGGTAACTACCTGATTTTCAAGAATAATAATACAAATAGCGCCATCTGTGTCTACGATGCCAATATGAAGCTGGTGCAACGGGTGCCCCTTTCTTTCATGCCGGAAAAGTATATCAATGTGGACTTTGTGGCCTACCCGGACTATTTCTACATGATCTATGAGCATCAGCGCCGGAGCGTCGTGCATTGCACGGCAGTGAAAATAGATGGGATGGGCAAGCAGATGGGAGAGCCTATCGAACTGGACACTACCCAGATAGGATTTGCTGCCAACAATAAGATCTATACTACCATCGTCAGCGAGAACAAGCAAAAGATCATGGTCTTTAAGATCAACAGCAAGAACCCCAAAAGCTTTCTTTTTACCTCTTTTCTGTTTGACGCGAACCTGACCCTGCTGGACAGACACAGGATCTATCTTCCGATGGAGGAGCGTAACGAGCTGTTTACGGATTTTCTGTTGGACAACGACGGGGAACTGGTTTTTGGTAAATACCTGCGCAGCGGCAGCAATGACTATATCACCAGGGTAAGCCTTGTCGCCAAGGGGCCGACCTCGGACAGCTTTTCCATCAAAGACATCGGGTCCGGTGACAGGATCCTGGATGAGATCAAGATGAAGGTGGACAACCACAACCAGCGATTCATTCTCACCGGATTTTACTACAAGCAAAAAAGAGGCAATATCGAGGGGCTTTATTCCGTCATCTGGGACAAGGGATCGAACTCCCGCGTGAAAGAGACGGTGACCATCTTTAACGATGAACTGCGGGTGCTGGCCAAGAGCTCGGATGCCAACCTAAAGATGGCTTTCAACGACTTCTTCATCAAGCATATCATAACCAAGCGGGACGGGGGGTACTTACTCGTGAGCGAGTCCCTGTACACGACATCCAGGGGGAATATGTTCAACCGGTGGGACTATATGTCTAACCCGGCATTTGGTCCCGGATTTTATTCACCTTATTATTACAGTCCTTATTATAATCCCTGGAATAGGAACTATGGCAATTATGCCACCAGATTCCACGCGGAGAATATCCTGGTCCTTTCCTTCGACCATGAGGGCAATCTCCAATGGAGCAATGTCATCCCCAAGAGCCAGTTCGATGACGAGACGGAGAACCTTATCTCCAATGATATGGTGAATACGGGCGGGGAGCTGCATTTCCTTTTCAACCAGTACGAACGCCGGAACATGCTCCTAAATGATCAAAGTATTTCCCCCGAGGGCAAGATTACACGTTATCCAACGTTAAAGAACCTGGATAAGGGATATGATTTCATGCCCCGTTATGGCAAGCAGGTCAGCAGCTGGGAAACTATCATCCCTTGTCTCTATAGGAATTATCTTTGTTTTGCGAAAGTAGACTTTTAGCTGGCCGGCCAACTGCTAACGCTTATCGCACTAAAACCCAGATCCGGTGATCGGTATATTCAGACAAAAGAACCCGGGCAATTTCGTGATATTGCTCGTCTATGCCCTTGTATTAAAATTCCCCCTCTTCCTCCATCCGGTGGCCCCTGTGCTGCATCCTGAAGACAATTATCTCTACCGACTGATCATAAAAGGGCTGGATTCTATATTCGGCCACACTGCCATTATCTATGCCATACTTGCCTGGCTCATCATTTGTTCGCAAGCCCTTCTTTTCAATCATATATGCAATCACAATAAACTATTGCCCAAGCCTAATTTCCTGCCGGGCATGTCCTATATCCTCATCACGTCCCTACTGCCTGACTGGGGGCATTTTTCGGCGCCACTGCTGATCAATTCCATCATGATCTGGATCTGGTACAGCATGATAGACCTATACAACAGTCACCGTCCGGGGGCCAGCATATTCAGCATCGGTATATGGACAGGTATCGTATCCCTATTGTATCTACCTGCCATGGCGTTCCTCCTGCTGGTACTATTTGGGTTGATCACCATGCGGCCCTTTCGGGTTCGGGAATGGATGGTGGGACTGCTGGGATTCACCTTCCCTTATTATTTCCTTTTCCTCATATTGTATCTCACGGGGCACTGGGATTGGAAAAGCGTGCTGCCGCATATTGTCTGGACCATACCGGCCCGGCCCACCTATGTCTGGACGGTGATGGGTATGTTCTGGCTGTTACTGCCCTTTATCATCGGGGGTATATTTGTGCAGAAGAACCTCAGCAAATTCCTCATTCAGATACGCAAGGCGTGGAGCCTTCTGCTCCTGTTCCTGCTGGTGGCTGTCGTCATCATACTGATCAACCGGGCGGACTCGTATGAGAACTGGATCGTGATGGCGGTGCCTTTTGCGGGATTCCATGCGGCGGCGTATTACTATCCGACCCGCACGACGGGACCTCTCGTACTGCATTGGTTAATAGTTGCTTATATCATCGCCTTCCATTACTTCGTTTAGGAGCAGGGAGGGTGGTTCGCCTGGCGGCGTGGGCACGGGAGCGCCTGAGCCCGATAGGGAAATTTTCGTACCTTTGTGGTTCAAAAAAATTGAGCTTTCATGAAGTTTGGAGTAGTCGTATTTCCGGGTTCGAATTGTGATCGCGACATGCAGGACGCCCTGCAATATGATCTTGGACAGGAGGTTGTTATGCTTTGGCATAAGGACACGGACCTGAGCCGGCTGACAACAGAGGACTGTATCGTACTGCCCGGGGGATTCTCCTATGGCGACTATCTCCGTTGCGGAGCCATCGCCAGGTTCAGCCCTATCATGCAAAGCGTCGTCAAGTTTGCGGGGGAAGGCGGCAAGGTATTGGGCGTATGCAATGGCTTCCAGATCCTCTGTGAATCCCACCTCCTGCCGGGTGCGTTGCTGCGAAATGCCAACCAGCAATTTATCAGCAAGAACATTTACCTCCGCGGCGAAGGCGATCAGGGTAAATCCCTCATGATCCCTATTGCCCATGGAGAGGGCAGGTACTACGCCGACGAAAAGACGCTGGATGAACTGGAGGCAAACGGACAGGTGATCTACCGATACGCCGACGAAAACGGCATTCTCAATGCGGCTGCCAACCCCAATGGGTCTATGCGGAACATTGCCGGAATTTCCAATAAGGCGCGAAACGTATTTGGTATGATGCCACATCCGGAAAGAGCGTGCTCCGACCTTTTAGGGAATGAAGACGGCAAGGCCATTTTGAAGGCATTGTTTATTGACAAGAAACAGCCATCCGTCCGCAAGGAACCGGGACTGGTCAACATTTAAAGTTTCTGTAACATTTTGAACCGGATATTTGGGATATGAACACGAAGTCTCACCAGCTCCATAAAAAATCGAATATGATCGTTGGTAAAAAAATTGTACTATTTGGAGTGGCTATACTGATGGGAACATTGGCCATGGCTCAATCCTCGAAGCAGGTGGAATGGTCTTATACCACCAAGAAGATCTCGGACAAAGTTTATGAAGTGCATATGAAGGCTAAGATCGGCGCGGGATGGCATATGTATGCGCAGAATGGCGGCGATGGACCGGTGTCCACGAGCTTCACCTTTTCCAAAAATCCTTTGCTCGCTCCATCGGGGAATGTCAAAGAGGTGGGCAAGATGGTGACGAAGTACGAAGACGCCTTCAAGAGCAATGTGCGTTACTATGAGAATGCCGTGGATTTCGTGCAAAAGGTGCAAGTGAAAGGTAAGGCAAAGACCAACCTGGCTGGTAAAGTAGAATTCATGGTGTGCAATGACCATGAGTGTTTGCCGCCGGCAGATGTAGATATTAACGTCAATATTGGCGAGTGATATTGCGCTCCTCGGCCGCCGGACCTGTCGTCCGTCTTGCTCCTCCTTTGTCGGCCAGGCGACGTAAAAAATAGATTTAAAACGGGTTCTTTGCAGAACTCGTTTGTTTTTTATAAAGTATTTCAAGTTCATGCGACACAAACTCCTGATCAGCGCCCTCTTCAGCGTATTATTCTTTCTGGGGACAAGAGCCCAGGACCCGAAACTCGTTCAATTCACTGTCACGCAGGAAAGGATAAATGATCAGGAGGTCCTTCTGACAATAAAGGCGCATGTGGCGAAGGGCGCTGTACTGTATTCTATCACCAGGAATTTTCCTGACGGTCCGGCGTCTGCCATTAAGTTCGACAGCTCTTATCGGAGTGTGATCAAGGATAGCATTGCAGAGAAAGGGAATGTAGTCAGCGCGAAAGACCCGCTGTTCGATAATAAGCCCGTACGATATGCGGCGGACTCGTTGGAGTGGCAACAGAAATTACTCCTTCCCAAGGGAAAGAGCGGCAGCATTGCCGGCGTCATATCCTATATGGCAAAAAAGGGTGATGAGTTCAAGTCGGAGGAGCAGCCATTTGAGCTGGCCATAAAAGCCGACGAGGCTACTACGGGCACGGCGGGTGCGGACAGTCTCGCCGCGGTCAAGGTTACAGACAGTCAAGCTGCTAACCAGTCGCCGAAATCACTTTGGTTCATCTTCATCACGGGACTGGTCGCAGGGCTGGGAGCCTTTATCATGCCTTGCATTTATGCCATGGTGCCCGTCACCGTCAGCTTCTTTACCAAACGAAGCACCAGCCGGAAGCAAGGTATCCGCAACGCTGTTTATTATTCGGCATCCATTATCGGCATCTTCACCTTGCTAGGATTCCTTATTACACTCATATTTGGCCAGGGGGCATTGAATGCGCTGGCCAGCAGCGCCGTCTTTAATGTGGCCGTATTCTTAATGTTCGTCGTATTCGGGGTTTCTTTCCTGGGTGCTTTTGAGATCACTTTACCTTCGTCCTGGACAAACGCCATCGACTCGAAAGCCAGTCTGAGCAGCTTTGGCGGGATATTCTTTATGGCGCTGACGCTCGTCATAGTCTCCTTTTCCTGTACCGTGCCTTTTGTAGGTGGCCTGGCGGTGCTGGCCACGCAGGGTGGGAAACTGGCTCCGCTGATCGGCTTCTTTGGGTTCTCCCTCTCCCTTGCGCTGCCTTTCGCGCTGTTCGCTTTCTTTCCATCGCTGCTGAACCAGCTGGGGAAGTCCGGAGGGTGGTTGAATGCCATCAAAGTGTCGATGGGGCTAATCGAACTGGCGCTGGCGCTGAAATTCCTTTCCAGTGCGGACCTTGCCTATCACTGGCGGCTGTTGGACAGGGAGGTATATCTCAGCCTGTGGATCGTGCTCTTTGGATTGCTGGGGCTTTACCTATTAGGAAAAATAAAATTCAAGCACGACAGTGAGCTGCCTAAAAATGAGGACGGGGTTCCGTATCTCACTGTCACGCGTACCATGTTCGCCATTGTGTCGCTGGCGTTCACGGTGTATATGATACCGGGATTGTGGGGGGCGCCTTTGAAGGGTATTAGTGCCTGGCTGCCGGAGATGAAGACGCAGGATTTCAATTTGTCGAAAGGAGTGGTCTTGCCGACCGCCACCGGCGCGGTAGCGCCGGCGGACCGGCCAAAGAAATATACTGACTTCCTGGAGTCTGAGATCCCCGGTGTAGATGCGTTCTTCGACTATGACGAAGCGATTGCGGCGGCAAAAAGACAAAAAAAGCCGTTGATGATCGACTTCACGGGGCATAGTTGCGCCAATTGCCGGAAGATGGAAAAGGAAGTACTGAGCGATGCTGCGGTTATGAGCCGGCTGCAGAAAGATTTTGTGGTGGTTTCCCTTTATGTGGATGACAAGTTCAGGCTGCCGGCGGAGGAGTGGATCACTTCGAAGAACGATGGCCGTCAGATCAGCTCGCTGGGGGCGAAGAACCTGGATTTTGAGGTGGGGCTGGCTGGGAATAGCGCTCAACCGTTATATGTATTCGTGGATAATAATGGCAAGATCATTGAAAATGCGGGCGGGTATGATGCCGACGTTCAGCGATTCGTCTCTATCCTGGAGAGGGTGAAAGCGGAGTTTTCCAAAAGATAATATTTTCCAAAAGATAAAAATGGTAAAGGCCCGTCTTAGCGACGGGCCTTTAGTTAGGCGTCATTCTGTCCCGGCCTTCCGACAGGTACTTTAGGGCAAGAGCTCATCTTCGTCAGATGGAGAGCCAGAATGACAATATCTTCTATCAACAATAATGTAAAAAATAAAAAAAGTCCCTATTCTTAACGAATAGGAACTTCAATTGTTTTCGTCTCTTCGAATTTATTCTGCGCGGCAGAGAGATGTCTATTTTTTCCCGATGTTGTTCCGACGCTGAATCCGTACAATACGAAGTGACTAACCATCTTTAGCATACCAAATATATCCTGATAATTGGATTTAATGTAAAATTCTAGTTCAGATTATAATGCGATTTTTTTCTCAGTCATCATTTTGCGCAGGTTGATAAGGCCATAGCGCATGCGGCCCAGGGCCGTGTTGATGCTGCAGTTAGTAAGGGCGGCGATCTCCTTGAAAGAAAGATCTGCATAGTGACGGAGGATGATGACCTCGCGTTGGTCTTCGGGTAACAGGTCCAGCATCTGGCGTACCCTGTCATGGCTCTGACGTTTCATCATTTTGGTGTCAGCGCCTTCTTCGGTGAAATGTAAAACTTCGAAGATGTCGCGATCATCGCTGGTCTTGATGGCTGGTGTACGCTTGACCTTGCGGAAGTGGTCGACGCAGAGGTTGTGAGCGATACGCATGGCCCAAGGAAGGAATTTACCTTCTTCCGTGTAACGTCCTCCACGGATGGTGTCGATGATCTTGATCAGTACGTCCTGGAAAATATCCTCGGCAAGGTACTTGTCCTTGACCAGGAAAAGAATGGAAGTGTACAGCTTATCCTTATGCCTGACAATAAGTGCTTCCAAGGCATACAGGTCGCCATCACGGAATTGATGAATAAGCTCGTGGTCTGTTTTTTTGCGTAGCAATGTCATAAACTTCTACGGGTTTTTTGAAGGTGATAGGATATATATTTGGATTTTAAAGATGGTTCGGTTTTTCTATGTAGAAGTGTTCAATCGATAGGCGAAGTTTTTGTGTAGATTATTTAACCAAAGTAATTCACAAATTTTGTCCGATTGTGCACAATTTGTTATTGTGCGAATCGAGTTTAAAGATATACATTTTTTGGAAAAAACAACATTCCGGGAAATATTTTGTTAATTAATTCATTGTAACGCCCGGAAAACAATAAGGTAAGCACTTATTTTGTCCTATTGCCCTATTAGGGATTATAAAATCGATATTTGGGGCTGACAGTTCCAAAATCCGGGCCAGGGAGAATTTTTCATTTTTTATTTCTGCAATTTGAACGCGGCGGTTAGAGGCGGGGCCTATTGGGCGCTGCCTTCGGGAATGTGCTGTGCGTTAGGGCGACCGGCTGAGAACTTAGGCCGACGGGCGGGAAAAGAGGGCGACAGGGGGTGATGGCAAGCTGCGAAGATAAGCCGTCGAGAGAGGGCGGCCAGTATCGGCGGCCGTGCTCAATTTTTTAGTAATACTGGGATTTTGTAACCATATTTGGCGTAGGTTTGTTATTCCTACGAACCACGGGTTCGTCGTCCAAGGGACAGACATTAGCTATTTGGCACAATTGGACTAGTTTTTATGGAGGTCCAATTGTGCTCAACTTTATATATATGGGCACACAGGGTAAAGTACAGCAGAAAAAGACGGAGAAATTGAGGCATGAGGTTACTCCCTCGCAGGCGGACGCGATCTTTATTAAAGGAGCCAGGGTCCATAATCTAAAAAATATTGATGTTTCCATTCCCCGGGGCAAGCTGGTGGTGGTGACGGGGGTTTCCGGCTCCGGAAAATCTTCTCTTACCATCGACACATTGTTTGCTGAGGGGCAGCGCCGCTATGCGGAAAGTTTGAGCGCCTATGCCCGCCAGTTCATGGCGCGGATGAACAAGCCGGATGTAGACTTTATTAAAGGACTGTGTCCCGCCATTGCCATCGAACAAAAAGTGATCACCCGAACACCCCGCAGTACGGTGGGCAGTATGACGGAGGTTTACGATTATCTGCGGCTATTGTTTGCCCGGGCTGGCAAGACCTATTCCCCCGTCTCGGGGCGGCTGGTAAAGAAAGACGATGTATCCGATGTAGTGGAAGCCATCGCGGCTCTGCCTCATGGTGATAAGGTGCTGATCCTTACCCCATTCAAGCAAAGCAAACACCGCAACACCCGCGAAGAGCTGAATATACTTTTACAAAAGGGGTTTTCCAGGATCTATACGGGCGAGACCTTGCGGATCGAAGAATTGCTGGAACTAGATGATAAGGCACTGGAAAGCAAGCTTGTATTGGACAAAACTTCAGGGGGCAAGGCTTCGGCGGGCAAGAATTCCGCGGGCAAGGGGACGGCGGACAAAGCTTCAGCGAATAAGGCAGGCAAGGGGAAAAAGAATGACGCCGCTGGTCCAAAGAATGAAGTGGAGGCGGCAGTGCCGGCCACGTCCCAGGGAATCTATGTGTTGATCGATCGTCTGGTGGCCAAAGACTTCGACGAGGATGACCGGCACCGGATGGCGGACTCGGTGGGTACGGCCTTTTATGAAGGCGAGGGAGAAATGCAACTGGAGATCAACAGTACCCAGAGAATTGCGTTCTCCAACAGATTTGAAATGGACGGCCTCCTCTTCGAAGAGCCAGTCCCGAACCTCTTCTCCTTCAACAACCCGTTTGGCGCCTGTCCCACCTGTGAAGGGTTCAGCCAGGTATTGGGCATCGACGCCGACCTTGTCATTCCCGACAAACGCTTGAGCGTCTATGAAGGCGCCGTGGCGCCCTGGAAGGGGGAGAAACTGGTATGGTGGAAGGATCAGTTCATCAAGGCTGCCAAAAAATTTGATTTCCCCGTCCATAAGCCCATTATCGACCTGTCGAAGACACAATATAAAGAGCTGTGGGAAGGCAATGAATATGCCCATGGCATCAATGACTTCTTTGAAGAGGTAGAGAAAAATCTCTATAAAGTGCAGTACCGGGTGCTCCTGTCCCGATACAGGGGCCGCACCTTATGTCCGGACTGCAACGGCTACCGGCTGCGCAAAGAAGCTCTCTATGTCAAAGTTGGCGACAAGCATATCGGCGAGCTGTGCGAGATGCCGGTGAAGGACCTGGTACAATGGTTCGACGGGCTGCAGCTGGAACCGCATGATCAGCAGATAGCCAAGCGGGTGTTGATCGAGATCCGCCATCGCCTGAACACCCTGGTAGACGTGGGACTGGGTTATCTCACCCTCGACAGGCTGGCCAACTCCCTTAGCGGCGGCGAAAGCCAGCGTATCCAGCTGACCCGCAGCCTTGGCAGCAACCTCACCAACTCCTTATACATATTGGACGAACCATCCATCGGACTGCATTCGAGGGATACGCAGAAGCTGATACGTGTGCTGAAGGAACTGCGGGACCTGAACAATACTGTCGTAGTAGTAGAACACGATGAAATGATGATGCGCGAGGCGGACTATATCATCGACATGGGACCTCTCGCCAGCCATCTTGGGGGAGAAGTAGTGGCGGCAGGAAATTACGATGAGATCATTGCGGATGAAGACAGCCTGACAGGAAAATATTTAAAGGGGGAGCTGAGCATTGCGCCGCCGGCGCAAGTACGGAAATGGAAGCGATCCATTGTCGTCGAGGGCGCGCGCCAGCATAACCTGAAAGATATCACGGTGGAATTCCCCCTGGATACGCTCACGGTAGTGAGCGGGGTCAGCGGCAGCGGAAAGACTACCCTTGTCAAACAAATACTTTATCCCGCATTGCAAAAAATAAAGGGTGAGCCGGCGGACAAGGTGGGTATGCATAAGGCTGTAAAGGGCGATATCGACTACATCTCCCAGATAGAACTGGTAGACCAGAATCCTATCGGCAAATCATCCCGGAGCAATCCCGTCACTTATATAAAGGCATACGATGAGATCCGCGACCTCTACTCCCGGCAGCCGCTGAGCAAGCTCCGTGGTTTTCAACCCAAGCATTTTTCCTTCAACGTGGACGGCGGGCGATGCGATACCTGCAAGGGAGAAGGAGAACAGGTCGTAGAGATGCAGTTCCTGGCGGATGTACATCTCACCTGTGAAGTGTGCGGCGGAAAGAAGTTCAAAGAGGAAGTGCTGGAAGTCACCTATAAGGAAAAGAATATTTACCAGGTGCTGGAGATGAGCGTGGACGATGCACTGGAATTCTTCAAGGACGAAAAGGATATCCTTACCAGGATAAAACCCCTCAGCGATGTGGGACTTGGCTATGTCAAACTGGGCCAGTCCTCGGATACGTTGTCGGGCGGGGAAGCGCAGCGGGTGAAGCTTGCCTCCTTCCTTGGCAAGGGACGTGCCCAGGGACATATTCTCTTTATTTTTGATGAGCCTACTACCGGTCTCCACTTTCATGATATCAAGAAACTATTGGCCTCCTTCAATGCGCTGATCAATCAGGGGCATTCCATTCTTGTCGTCGAGCATAATACGGACGTGATACGTAGCGCCGACTGGATCATCGACCTGGGACCAGAGGCGGGGGACGGCGGCGGCAGCCTGGTTTATGCCGGTGTGCCGCAGGGGCTGAAGAAGGTGAAAGAGAGTTATACGGCGAGATTTCTTTAGACCCACCCGGCGCCAGCTGTCAAGGGGTCGGGTGGCGAGGCCTGTCACGGTCTTTTTTCATTGAAGATAATGCGGTTGTAGAAGGGATCGATCACCGTCATCTCCAGGGTGGCAGGGTCCCACTCTACTCTTTCCAGCCCGGGACGCATATAGGGATATTTTTTATCCAGCAACTGCCGATGATAGGCTGCCAATCCCTGAAAGTCTCCGATGGAGAATCTTCCACCCGGCGAACACTCCCCGTGATGTTCCGAAAGGTCGAAGCGAGCGTCCTGGATGGATACTTGCATGTAGAAGGGTTCGCCGGACGGCTTGTGTTCCCATTCAATCTTACATCCCAGCCAGCCAACATAGAACTCAATGGTTTTATCGTAGTCGAAGACGCGGAATACGGGAGTTATTTTGGCCATGATCTATACTTTCCTCAAAGGTCGGGAGTGCGTGCGTAAAATCATTTTACAAAAGTTAAAAATTTCTGTTCCTGGCCCGGATTCGGCTGAGCGACAGGTGTTTGTATTTTTCCCAGGGCGATATACGCTAAATGTACGAATAATAAGAGCCGAACAGCTATGCTGTCCGGCTCCTCCAGTCGATGTCAAAGCCTGTCTGTTGTGTCGTTATTTCCATCCGCCGCCGAGGGACTTATACAGTCCGACCACGGCATCCAATTGTTCCCTTTTCAAAGAGGCCAATTCCAGCTCACTCTGCAATACATTGCCCTGTGCGGTGATCACTTCCAGGTAGTTGGCCAGGCCGTTGCGGAAAAGCTGGTTGGCATTGTTGGTAGCCTGCCGCAGGACGCTAACCCTCGAAGCCACGATCTCATGCTGCTGTTTCAGCTTTTCGATCCTGCCAAGGGCATCTGAAACTTCGCCCACTGCCACCAGCACTGATTGGCGGAATTGTATCACGGTCTTTTCCCTTTCCACTTTGGCCAATTCATATTGCGTCTTCAACTCACGGCGTCTGAACAAAGGCTCTGTCAATCCACCCCCTACCATTCCGAACAGGGAAGCCGGGATATTAAACCAGTTGCTGGCCTTGAAACTGTTCAGACCACCCTGCGCCGTGATGTTGAGTGTGGGGTACATGCTTGCCTTGGCAATACCCACGTTCGCATTGGCCACTGTGAGCGCCAGCTCATTGCTCCGTACATCGGGGCGGCGGCTGACCATGGCAGTAGGTATGCCTGTGGAGATGTCTTCTTTCACGGGCACCTGCTCCAGTGTGGTACCGCGGGCGATACTCGCCGGTAGTTGTCCTGCCAGGATGCTCAGCGCATTCTCCTGCAACAATATTTCCTGTTCCAGCTGAGGTATGAGGGCTGCGGCCACTTTTTCCTGCGCTTCTGCCTGCTGTACACCCAGGGCGGTCACTTGCCCCGCATTGAATTGCAGACGGATGATGTTCAGGGTGCTGTCATTCAGCGAGAGGTTCCTTTTGGCAATGCCCAGCTGTTCATCCAGCATCAGGAGGTTGTAATAACCCTGGGAAACGCTCGATACGATGTCGGTCTGCACCGCCTTACGGGCTTCCTCTGTCTGCAGATAGGAGGCCAGCGCCGCGGACTGCCTGTTGCGTATCTTGCCCCAGATGTCCGCCTCCCAGCTGATGGTCACGTTCGCTGAATAGTCCTCGACGTGATTCTTGTGCAGGAACACGGGAAGAGAAAGCCCATTCAGACTGTTGTCAGACGGGCGGCTGGTATTAGCCGTTACATTCAGGTCCACCTGCGGCAGATAGCCAAGCCGGGACTGTCCCAGTATCAGCCGGGCGGATTCGATATTTTTCAGCGCCAGCTGCATGTCATAGTTGCGTGCAATGGCGCTATCGATGAGTTGTTGCAGGGAAGGGTCCGTAAAAAGGTCCTTCCAGGAGAGCCCGGCAATGCCTGCGCTGTCAACCCCCGTGGCGGCCGTCGTAGTCCGGGCCGACTGTTGGAAGTTGGTGGGCAGCTCGGGCTGCGGCGTTGCTACATCCTTCGACACTTTGCAGGCGCTGAAGGCCAACGTTACAATGAGACCCAGGACGAGCAGCGGCGTACCCATACCCAAAGAGGGAATGGATCCGCCTGAGGGGCGGGGAGGGGTGTTTTGCGTCGCAGGAGCGGCCGGTGCTGCGGGAGCGCTGGGAGGTGTCGTTGTCGGCCGGCGGCCCACCTTCTCCTGCAAATACTGAAAGATGATGAACAGCACGGGTACGATGAATACACCCAGGATGACACCCGAGAACATGCCTCCGATGGCGCCCGTACCGATGCTGCGGTTGCCCAGGGCGGAAGCGCCTTTTGCTACCAGCAAGGGTCCGAGACCGGCGATGAAGGCAAAGGACGTCATCAGGATGGGACGAAGACGCAGCTGAGCGGCTTCCAAGGCTGCATTGGTCAGCGACAGACCATGGCGGCGGCGCTGCACGGCATATTCCACGATAAGGATGGCGTTCTTTGCCAGCAGGCCTACCAGCATAATCAAGCTCACCTGCACATATATATTATTATCTACACCCAGCATCTTCAGGAACGCAAATACTCCGAACACGCCAACTGGTATGGAAAGTATCACCGCCAGGGGCAGGATATAGCTTTCGTATTGAGCGGAGAGCAGGAAATATACGAACACCAGGCTGAGGATAAAGATAAAGATCAGCTGGCCGCCTACCTTCTCTTCTTCCCTCGTCATACCCGTCCATTCAACATGATAGCCCCTGGGCAATGCGGAAGCAGCTGTCTCCTTGATAGCCCGGATGGCGTCACCCGTGCTATAGCCAGGTTTGGGGATACCGTTGATGGTGACCGCATTGTAGAGGTTGTTCCGGGTGACCGTCTCGGGGCCATATACCCTTCTCAGCGTGATGAGCTGGTTCACCGGGACGAGCTGGCCGCCTTTGCTTTTTACGTAAATGCCGTCCAGGGAAGCCTTATTTGCCCGGTAGGGCACGTCGGCCTGCGCCATCACACGATAGTATTTACCGAAGCGGTTGAAGTCGCTGACGAAGCTGCTACCGTAGTAAATCTGCATCGTCTTCATCAGGTCGCTGACAGATACATCGAACTGTTTGGCTTTGTTGTAGTCTACGTCCATCATGTATTGGGGGTTTCCTGAGGCAAAGGTAGTAAACGCATAGGCGATTTCCGGCCTTTGGAACAGGGCGCCGATGAATTCATTGGCCGTCTGGCCCAATTTATCCAACGAACCGTTGCGCTGATCCTGGAGCATGAACTCGAAACCTGCCACGTTACCAAAGCCCTGGATCGTGGGGAAGGTGAAGAAGAAGGCGTGAGCGTCCTTAACCTGGGCAGCGATCTTGCCTGACAGGTAGTTGGATATGGCTGTTGCGTCTTTCATCGGTCCGCGTTCGTCATATGGTTTCATCCGTATGAACCCTGCGCCATAAGGGGCAGCGTTGGCATTGGAGATGAAGTTCAGGCCGTCCACATTATATCTTCTATCGGCGAATGGTTCCTGCCTTACCAGGCTGTCGATCTCTTCCATTGCTTTTGCCGTCTTGTCAAGAGAAGATCCAGGAGGTGTGTTGACTGCATAGAGTACGAATCCCTGGTCTTCCGTGGGAATAAATCCCGTGGGTGTTTCCTTCGCCATGAAATAGGCGGCGCCTGCAATGATGATGAGACCGCCGAGGGCTATCCAACGTTGGCGGAAGAGGAAACGGAGGCTTTGCAAATATCTGTTTGTCACCGCCGAGAAGGAGGCGTTGAAGACATTGTAGAAGCGGCCCATGAACCCTTTCTTCTTTCCGTCCGCTGATTTCTGCGGTATTTTCAGGAACAGCGCACAAAGGGCCGGGCTTAAGGTAAGGGCGTTGAGCGCCGAGATGAGGATGGCGATGGCCAGGGTGAAGGCGAATTGTCTGTAGAACACGCCCGCGGGGCCTTGCATGAAGCCTACGGGGATGAATACCGCCGCCATGACCAGGGTGATGGATATGATGGCGCCGGAGATCTCGCCCATTGCCTCGACGGTCGCCGGACGGGCCGGCAGGCCCGTATGTTCCATCTTAGAGTGTACCGCTTCCACCACCACGATGGCGTCATCCACTACGATACCGATGGCCAGTACCAGTGCGAACAGGGTCAGCAGGTTGATCGTATAGCCGAACAACTGCAGGAAGAAGAAAGTACCGATGATGGCTACCGGCACTGCGATGGCCGGGATCAGGGTGCTCCTGAAGTCCTGCAAGAAGACGAATACCACGATGAACACCAGGATGAAGGCTTCGATCAGGGTCTCTTTTACCTGCTTGATGCTGCTGTCCAGGAAATCCTTGGAGTTGTACATGATGGTAGATTCGACGCCCCTGGGGAGGTCCTTGTCAAACTCTTTCAGCATCGCCTTGGCCTGGGTAAGGATGTCGTTGGCGTTGGAGCCGGCCGTCTGGAAGATGGCAACACCGGAGGTGGGATATCCATTGAGCTTGCTGTTGGAAGAGTAGGTATAGCTGCCGAACTCTACCCGGGCCACGTCCTTCAGCCTCACGACAGAGCCGTCGGTGTTGGACTTGATGATGATATTCTCATAGTCTTCGTTCTTATTCAGCTTGCCTTTGTATTTCAGCACGTATTCGAAGACTTCCTTGCTGTTCTGTCCAAAGCGGCCGGGGGCGGCCTCCAGGCTTTGATCCCGGATGGCGTCCGTCACTTCCAGCGGAGAGAGGTTGTTGGCCACCAGCCTGTCGGGCTTCAGCCAAATACGCATGGAGTAGTCTTTGGAGCCGAAGGGCTGTGCATCACCTACGCCGGGGATACGCTGTAATTTGGGGATAAGGTTGATACGAATGTAGTTCTGCAGGAACGTCTCGTCATAGTTGGCAGAGTCCTTGGAATAAAGGCCTACGAACATGATGATGCTGTTCTGTTGTTTCTGGGTGGAGATACCTGACTGTATCACTTCCTGCGGTATCTGACTGGTGGCCTTGGCCACGCGGTTCTGCACGTTGACGCTGGCGATGTCCGGGTTGGTGCCTTGCTTGAAGTACACCGTGAGGGTCATCGAACCGTCGTTGCTGGAGTTGGAGGTCATGTAGGTCATGTTCTCCACGCCGTTGATGGCTTCCTCCAGCGGGGTGGCTACCGAGCGGGCTACTACTTCGGCGTTGGCGCCGGGATAGGAGGCTGATACCACTACGCTGGGCGGAGCGATGTCCGGGAACAGTGTGATTGGCAGACTAAAGAGTGACAATCCGCCCAGAAGAAGTAAGATGATAGAAATAACCGTTGATAAAACCGGCCTTTCGATGAATTTCTTAAGCATACAATTCTCTTTGAAAAAGTTATAGGAAACCTCCAACGGGTCTTGACAGACCCGTCACAGGCGGAGGATCAACAGTATCGTTTACAGCGGCATAGCGCGGCGCACGCTATCGGCCGACAGCACCTGAGGTTGGATCACTGCTCCGTCGTGGAGGCGGTCCATTCCGGCGAATACGATCTTCTGGCCGGGCTGAATGCCTTTGTCCACGAGGTAGTAGGCAGTGGTCTGACCGGTGACATCGATGGGCTGGCTCATAACTTTATTCGAATCGCCCAGGATGTATACGAAGACCTTGTCCTGTATCTCATATGTGGATTGCTGAGGAACAGCCAGTGTGTTGCCGGAAGCCTGGGGGATGAGGATCTTGCCTGTGCTGCCCGTGCGCAGGAGTCCTTCTGCGTTGGGGAATATTGCACGGAACTGGATCGTCCCCATGTTCTTGTCGAACTGACCTTCCATCAACTCGACCCGGCCCTTGGCAGGATACATTGTCTTGTCTGCCAACTGCAGTTGCACGGCAGGCATTCCTTTTATTTTTTCGGCTATGTTCTTGCCGGCGGTCTCGCTGGTGAATTCCAGGAAGTCCTTTTCGCTGAGCGAGAAATAGGCATATACCTCTTTCACGTCGGAGAGGACCGTCAATGGTTCTGTCTCGCCCTTACCGACCAGTGCGCCTGTCTTGAAAGGTATCCTGCCAATGTAACCGCTGACGGGGGCTTTCACCAGGGTGTAGCCCAGGTTGATGCCTGCGTTGTTGCCGGCGGCTTCTGCCTGCCTGACGGCGGCCTTGGCGGCTTCGTATTCGGCCTGTGCGGCTTTCAACTGTACGTCGGATACCACCTTATTGTCAACCAGGGGTTGGAGGCGGCGGACCTCGATGTCGGCTTTTTCCAGGTTGGCCTTGGCTGCCAGGACATTCGCCTGAGCGTTGTTGACCTGTTCGTCATAGGGTCTGTCGTTGATCTTGAACAGCGGCTGACCGGCCGTGACGTAGGCTCCTTCTTCGACGTAGATCTTATCCAGGTAACCGCTGACCTGAGGACGAATTTCGACATTGGTCTTGCCTTCCAGGGAAGCGGAATATTCCTGATAGGTAGTCGCGGAAGTGGGGTTCAGCTGAAGAACCGGCAGCGCAGGCGGTGGCGGAGGCGCCTGATTGCCTTGTACTGACGTACAGCCAATTGCGACGACGGCTGCAACAATGACAAATAGCGGGAAGAAAATTAAATTTCTCATAACGTTATTAAATTGTTTAATGATGTTAAACTAAAAAGATAAAAAAACCGACCATCTCTAAATTATTTACCACTGTTAAATGGAGGGGTAAAAAAAAGCGATCAAGTCGCGGCATACTCAACGGGACATGGAAAACTATTTCATACGGGGCAATTTACCGGCGGAGCTAACCTTACCGGCCGTCAAACTTTTAGCGACCGGGTGATGCCTGTGATCGCATCCTTCAGGATCTGTCGATTGATCTCATCCGATGCGCCTTTGCGGACGATGTTTATCGACACCAGACCATGGACGATGGACCAGTAGGTATAGTATTTAGTACAAACCCGATCGTCTTCCGGGTCGCTGATGCCCATCAATTGCATGATAGGCTTCGTAGCGATGCCATAGGGCGTAGATTCAATAGGGAGAAGATCTTCTATCATACAACAGCTGACCTGTACACCAAACATCAGCTGATAATACTCTTTTTCTTCGAAGGCAAAATTCCAGTAGGCGAGCCAGATGGCTTCCAACTGCTCTTCGGGGGTATCAAATTTGTCACTCGCCTCTTTCATCTTTTCACCCAACAACAAATATCCCTTTTTGGTGAGCTCCAGGAGGATGCCTTCCTTGTTGGCGTAATATTCATAGATCATGGGGGCGGTATACTCGATCTTCTCAGCTATTTTACGCATGCTCAGTGCCTGCCAACCTTCTTCCTTTACGATCTCATGCGCGGCGTTGATGATATTGACCTTTGTATTTTCCTTTAATCTATGTATTCTTTCCTTGCTCCCCATGTAGTGGCGTGTTTTACTATCTTAAATAATTTAACACCGTTAGACAAAATTAGGACTAAAATAGATTTCGCCAAATATTTTTTTAAGAATTCTTTGCCGCCATCGGCGGAAGATATGATTATCAAAGTGTTGTGTTATCGTAGCCGGTCGGCACTCTTTACCAGCTTGCTATCCCTGATGATACCCCGGACGGCCAGGACCAGCAGCAAAGGGATGATAATAGAGAGAGTGGCGCCCAATGCGACCTTTCCTTCGACATAGTTAAGGCTTTCGTGATAGTAGAGGAAGATGTTCAGGAAGGAGATGAGGATCAGGCCGATGTTGATCCAAATCTGTCTTCTTCTATTCTTGTAGTTGAAAATGTTGAAGATGATACCGACGATAAGGATCACCGTTACCAATAGTATGGTGAACTCGCGGGCGGCATTCAGGCTGCGGAACAGGTGTCCATTTGCGCCTACTACGACATTGCCGCTGTAAAAGGGGAATTTAAAAGTCAACGCAGCGCATAAGGCTGCCAGGAACATCCACAAGGTTTGTATTCTTTGAAGCATAACCGCGATTTTTCAAATTCATCGAGCCTACTCTGGCGCTAACCCAGTTCGGGATAAAGAGGGAATTGCTTCATGAAGCTATTCACTTCTCCTTTCAACGTTGCCAGCGCTGCCTCGTTCTCCGCATTCACCAGCGCTTTGTCCATCATCTCCACTACGGTGCGCATATGCGATTCCTTCATGCCGCGGCTGGTAACGGCGGGTACGCCAACACGGATGCCTGAGGTGATAAAAGCGCTCTTATCATCGAAGGGGACCATGTTCTTGTTGACGGTGATGTCCGCCTTGCCCAGGGCGATCTCTGCCTTTTTGCCACTGATATTCTTATTGCGCAGATCGATCAGCAATAGGTGATTGTCGGTGCCGCCGCTGACGATGTCATATCCCTTTTCCAAAAAGACTTTTGCCATGGCCTGGGCGTTGGTGATGACCTGCTTGGCATAGGTAGTGAAATCATCCGAGAGTATCTCACCGAAAGCCACGGCCTTGGCGGCGATGACGTGCTCCAGGGGCCCGCCCTGGGTACCAGGGAATACGGCCATATCCAGCAGATTGCTCATGGGGCGGATGTTTCCTTTGACGTCTTTCAAGCCAAAGGGGTTGTCAAAATCCTTTTTCATGAGGATGATGCCGCCGCGAGGACCTCGCAATGTTTTGTGGGTGGTTGAAGTTACAAAATGACAATGATCAAAAGGACTGTTCAGCAAGCCTTTGGCGATGAGTCCGGCCGGGTGCGCCATATCGCACATGACGAAAGCGCCTACTTCATCGGCGATCTTGCGGATACGGGCGTAGTCCCAATCGCGGCTATAAGCTGATGCGCCGCAGATGATCACTTTGGGCTTTTCCGCCCGCGCTACTTTCTCCATCATATCATAGTCCACCCTTCCATCTTCTTTCTTTACACCATAAAACACGGGACGATAAAGTTTTCCGGAGAAATTTACCGGTGAGCCGTGCGTAAGGTGACCGCCCATGCTGAGGTCCAGTCCCAGGATCGTATCGCCCGGCTGCAGGATGGCCAGCAGGAGGGAAGCGTTCGCCTGTGCGCCGCTATGTGGCTGTACATTAGCATATTCGCAATTAAAGATCTTCTTCAACCTGTCGATGGCCAGCTGCTCTACCTGGTCAACCACTTCACAGCCACCATAATATCTTCTGCCAGGATAGCCTTCGGCGTATTTGTTAGTGAGTACGGTACCCATCGCCTGCATTACCTGCAGGGAAGTGAAGTTCTCGGAAGCTATCAGTTCTATGCCATGGCGTTGACGTTCCAGCTCTTTCTGTATCAGATCAAATATTATGGTGTCTTTTTGCATGGCGCAAATTTATGTCAACTAAGTGAAAATTCACTATTTTACACGCGCTTAGGCAGGAAATTACGAAAACATGAAAGCGATCATTCCAGTAGCCGGCGCGGGCACGAAATTAAGGCCTCATACTTATACACAGCCTAAGGCGCTGATCCCACTCGCAGGTAAGACGATCCTGTCCATCATCGTCGATCAGCTCCTGGAGGCCGGCATCAACGAATTCATCTTTATCGTAGGCTATTTGGGAGAAAAGATACAGGACTACGTCAAGCAAAACTATCCTCAGTTGACAGCGCATTTTGTCGTCCAAAACGAACGTCACGGCATCGGGCATGCAGTACTGCTCACCCGCAACATCGTGGGCGATGACGAGATATTCATTGTATTAGGCGATACCATTTGCGAGTACGATGTAAAGGAGGTGCTGGGCAGGCCCACTTCCTTATTAGGCGTCAAGCGGGTGGATGATCCCCGGAACTTCGGCGTGGCGGAGCTGGAAGCCGACGGCAGCATCGACCGGGTGGTAGAGAAGCCGCAGATCCCCAAGTCGAATATGGCCCTGGTGGGCATCTACCGGATACGGGAAACGGGTGTCCTCTTCAATTGCCTGGAGAACAATATTCGCAACCAACTGACCAGCTATGGGGAATACAACCTGACGGATGCCATCGAGTGCATGATCCGCAACGGGGTCAAGTTCGAGAGCTTCCGGGTACAGAACTGGTTCGACTGCGGGAAGAAAGAAACCCTGCTGGAATCCAATGCCAAGCTGTTGAAGAAGTTTGGCGGTACTATTGCTCCCGACCATCAATTCGAAAATACCATCATATTACAGCCCGTCAGCATCGCCCCCGGGTGTGATATCCGCAACTCCATCGTAGGGCCCAATGTGGCCATCGGGGAGAAGACGAGAGTTAATTATTCCATCATCAAGGACTCCATTATCGGCAGCTTTGCCGACCTTTTTGACATCGTGCTTACCCACTCCCTCATTGGAAGCGACACGGAGGTAAAGGGCGAATCCCGCAGCCTGAATATCGGGGACAATACGGAGATAGACCTCGGGGAGTCATGACCGGCAGCCGGAGGTGGGGACAGGCGTCGCCTACACTTCGGAAATTACGGTCTGTCTAATGGAAGTGGGTGTATTCTTTTGGCGAATTTGCAGGAATGGGAAAAAACAGGTAAATTGAGGTAGGTCCCGGAACCGCTCGAAGCGGTTCGTCCGAAAGGACAGACATTGGCGGTTTGCGGGAATTGGGCTATTTTTTTGAGAAGGCCAATTCACGCACATTATAATCTGATAAGTTTATGGGAAAGAATAAAAAGTGGCTGTTGCTGCTGCTGGTCGTTCCGCTGGCGTTTTGCGCCAGGGCAAATGGGAACACTGGGAGCGGGAAGATCGAAGGTGTCCTTCACGGTTATGTCACCGATGCCATCACTAAGAAACCGTTGTCCGGAGTGACTGTATCTGCGCTGGTGCCTGGCACCAACAGTTCGAAGGAAGTAACTACCGATGCTGACGGCTACTTTAGATTTGCGCAGCTGCCTGCTTCACAGGTGACGGTACAATTCGACAAGAAGGGCTATCAATCCGCCAAGCGTCCGAACATTACGGTAAAAGAAAAGACTGCTGTAAAATTGAATATTGAATTCCTCCCGGAAGAAATGGATTCGGATTCCGACAATTCCAATGCCGAATACCCGTTGTTGCGCATGATGCAGACGAGCTAGGCTCGCCTCCTGATCAAAAATCCGATGGGTTGTACCAATAGTAAAACAGGACTGGGAACAGTCCCGTTTTTTTTCTACTACACATGAGGCTTAAGATCTATTGTTCTTTCCAGCCTAGGTCTTTTCAGCAATGAGCCTTGCTATTGCCATTTCCTGGGGTCTCTGTATTCCTCCACGGCCTTCTGCACTTCCCTGCGCACCCTGGGCATCTCGGCACGCACGGCTTCCATGATGGCGTCCACTTCCCTGTGGAGGCGGTACTCGCTGACGCCGTTGGCGCGGTCCTCTTCCAACTGTTCCCGCAGATCATCCATCTGGTCTTTCAGGCCCCTCAGCTCATTCCATGTATCGTCATCAATGTTCAGGTCTTTCAGGGTCTGCAGGTCCTCTTCTTCAATGAACATGCCTTTCAATTCGTCCAGGTCGTTCACGCTCACCATATCGCGGAAGTCCAGCTCTTTCAGGGCGTCCAGGTTATTCCAGGCGTCCATATTCTTCAGCACGTCCCCTTCCACCTGGGCGTTCAGGCCTTTTAATGCGTCCAGGTCGAAGGACATGTCCAGATCGTTCAGTTTGTTCAACTCGGGCATCTCGGGGATATCGGGCATGCCGAGCGTATCCTCCACATCTATCCGGAGGTCCAACTGCCTGGCTACCCTGCCTTCCGCGCGTTTCTTCGGCTTCGGAGCCTTTTTCGCCGGCCGCTGAGGGGAAGGGACCGTGTCTGATCCGGGGATAGACAGCGGCGCCAGGCGGTTGTCGCCTGTCCATGCCAGTGCAACAAAGGCAATACCGGCGACCATTATAATGGCTATGACGCGATACTTCGGAGGAAGGTAAACAGACATGGCAAATTTTTTTTGGTTAGCGGCAGAAATAACCGGCGCCATTTGGAAGAACGCCGAATACGATAGTCTTCGTATAAAAGTACGTAACCTTTCGTAAAATGTTGCACCGTCATCCCTTTTTTTTGACCATTTGTCCCAATGGATGGCCTGGGCCGCTGAGGAGCGGAGGAGTGGCTGGGCTGCCTGGCGAGAGCGGGTGGAGGGCGGATAGGAGGAGTGGTGCGAGTGGAACTAATGGACTGGAGGCGTGGGTCTGGCAGAACTAATTGATAAAGGGGAATTGGGAGCCGGCGAACCGTCCACGGCCAGATGGGCCCCCATGGCTTGTTCCCCTTTACCAAGCATTTCCTGCATCAGCGCGGGGTCGAAGCTAAGGCCGTCCGGGCCGCCGCCCAGGGGAAGGTCGGGCCTGATGATATGGAGCCGTACCGGCCTCTTATTATAGAACGGGTTGTCCATCATACCTATGTCGAACCAGCTCTCGACGGTGTCGGCGGGCACTCCCTGCTGCATTATCTTCTTTTTTACATCCTGGATATAGCGAAGTCCTTCGTTATACAGATTGGGCGTGATGTGCAAATTGTTTGCCGTGTCGGCGGTGAAGATCTCCAATGCCTCCTGCAGGATAGTATAGAGATCATGATATTCCTTATTCTCTACCGCGTGTGTTACGGGGGATTGCAGAAGAACGAACACTTCGGTGGCGCCAGCGAATATGGCCATTTCTATGCCTGCGTATTCGCGCGGGCCTGCATCGATGTATTGGCGGATGGGTTCTTCGTTAGGAAAAATACGGACAGGGGGCAGCAGAACAGGCTGACATGCGCAAGCCAGCAGCACCCGGAGGAACTGATCATAATTCTCAAAACACCGTTGTGCATATAGCGGGGCAATCGCGGGATTGATGCTGGGGGAGAACACGGTCATCGCGTGCGTCTGCAGGCACATGGTGTTGAAATAAAGTTCCTTGCCGGAAGCGCACAACCTATTGTACAGGTTATGGTTGTAATAATGGTCCAGCAGGCCCCAGAGGGGGCTGGCGTCCAGGATGGAGGCTTCCTGTATCCTTTCGGACATCGAAAACTTCTTAATGATGTCCCTGTTATGCTTAGTTGTAAATATTTCGATCAGGGGATCTGTTTCCTTCAGGGCGACGAAGGGGATGATCAATGAACCGGCACCACCGCCCGATAGGATGTCGAACTGTAGATCAGGACGAATTTCCATTAGTTTTTTTATCGCACCTACTGCAAAAGCTCCTCTGGAAATACCGCCATGTATGACCAATGCTGTTTTACTCATGCTTATCGATTTATAACAATGCCTCCTTCCCACAAGCGGACACAAAATGCTCCGTCCAATGGACAGTTCATGAAGGGTACGCCAATTTAGCGATTAGGGAGATCGTGGAAAATACAACTTTCGTGGTATTTGGGGCCTTCGGCCAAAACGCCTGTGGCGTTTTTTGGGGTTGGTGCGCCCGCTACGCCTTAAAGGCCCATTTCCACATTGCCCTCCAGGTAGGTTTTTTGCCGTACAGGAGGATGCCCGTCCGATAGATCTTACCTGCCATCCAGACCGTAAAGAGGAAGCCTCCTATCAGCAACAACATGGATAGCCCCAACTGCCACCACGGGACGGTACCAGGAACGCCAAAAGGTATGCGCCCCATCATGACGATGGATGAGCTGAACGGAATTATACTGGCCCATACGCCGAGTTGTCCGCCGGGATCACGCATGACGATGGTCATTATAAAGAAGGAAAAGATAACGGGCATAGTCACGGGCAGCATCAGGGACTGTGCTTCCTGCACGTCCTCGTTCACCGCACTCCCAATGGCAGCGAAGAGCGCGGAATAAAAAAGATAGCCCCCTATGAAATAGAATAGAAAGCAAAAGAGGATCAGTCCCCAGTTAGGCGTATGCAGAAAATCAGTGAACTCGGAGACTTTTTGGGCCGCACGGCTAACGCCGGGCGCCGTAGACATTCCCATCGCATTGGCTTGCTGCTGGCGGGCCACTTCGGCCATGATATCATGCGGTATGAGACCCTGTGCTATGAGCGCGAGGCTGACAAGCAGGAATACCCATAGCAGGAACTGTGTCAATCCAACGGCGCCGATGCCCAATATCTTGCCCATCATCAGTTGAAAAGGCTTTACCGAACTGATGACCACTTCCGCTATGCGTGTCGTCTTTTCTTCCATGACCCCGCGCATGACAGCCGCTCCATAGATAAACGTCAGCATATATATCAACAGGCCGCAGATGTACCCGATGGCCGTGGCTGCTCCCTGGTTCGACGCCTTGGCGGTGTGACCCTGGTCTTCATAACTTCTCAGCTCAGCAATATTGGCGCCTTTCCTGATGGAATCCAGACGTGCGCGGCTCACGCTGGTCTTTTCGTAGATCATGTGGTCCACAATAGCATTGTCGATGCGGCCTTCCAGGTCGCTGACCCCGTCGAGGGCGAGCTGCTTCTTATATTTCAGGCGATAAATGGTCTTTTGATCTTCCGGCAGCTGCGGGATGATCAGTACGGCCGTACATCCTTTTTCCGCATAGTTCAGCGTATCCAGCCCGGAGGAGAAATCAAAGGCGATAGAGCTATCGCTCTTCAGGTAATCTTTGAAATAGCCATTGGCGTCGATGACGGCTATGCGATGATGACTCTTGCCCGACAGGGATACCCAAACGGAGATCGTGATGAACAGGATGATCGCCAGCGGAAGAAGGAAGGTAGAAAGCAGGAAGGTCTTGTTCCTTACCCTGGTAAGGTATTCACGCCGTGTGATCAACCAAATTTTACTATTCATGGCCATTCAGTTAAGCTGTTATGGGTTGAAATTGACGGGCCAGGGGCGTACCCTCTACCAGCCGGATGAAAATGTCGCTGAGCGACGGAAGGATCTCCATAAAGGCGGTAATATTCCGTCCTTCATTGATGAAATGCGACAATACATCGTTGGAACGATAGCCGTCATTTATCTTTACGATGAGACTGCCATCCTTGCTGCCGACCACATCGAATGCTTTGGAGGACGGGACGGGTGCATTGTCCGTCTGTTCCAGGCTCACGCTAAAGAGATTTTCCTTGAACTGTTGTTTTACGCTTGCCACGCTGCCGTCCAGGATCTTGCGTCCGCTGTTGACCAGGATGATGTGGTCGCAAATCTCTTCCACTTGTTCCATGCGGTGGGTGCTGAATATGATGGTGCTGCCTTTGCGGGCCAAGGCATAGATCTCGTCCTTTATCAGATTGGAATTGACGGGGTCGAGGCCGCTGAAGGGTTCGTCCAGTATGATCAGCTTTGGCTCATGCAGAACGGTGGTGACGAACTGCAGTTTTTGTCCCATGCCTTTGCTGAGGTCCTCTACTTTCTTGTTCCACCACGACTGCATTTCAAATTTGATAAACCATTCCTTTACTTTCCTCGTGGCCTCCTCTTTGCTAAGTCCTTTTAGCTGGGCCAGATAGACTGCTTGCTCGCCTATCCTCATCTTCTTATAAAGACCCCGCTCCTCCGGCATGTATCCAATGTGGACGATGTCTTTCTTCGGATCGAAGGGTTTGCCTTCAAAGAGGATATCACCTTCGTCGGGATAAAAGATACCGGTGATCATTCGGATGAGGGTGGTCTTTCCCGCTCCGTTGGGTCCCAGCAAGCCAAAGATGGAGCCCTTGCTGAGGTTAAAGCTGATAGAATCCACTGCCTTTTGCGAGGAGAAGTATTTCTTCAGGTGACTGACTTGGAGGATGTCCATAGCAACAAATATATAATAATAATGGAAATAGATTTAATGTACCTTAGGCCGGATGAAACGAACGCACATCATCCCAATCGTGGGTCTGTTACTGGTACTTGTCTGCAGCAGCTGGGGTTTCCTCGTACATAGGACTGTCGCTCAACTGGCTATTTACCAGTTGCCTTCTTCCATGAATGCCTTTTTCTGGAAGAACAGGGATTCCATCGTCAGCCAATCCATCCGACCGGATGTGCGTCGCAATACGGACCGTAGGGAAGCTCCCCGCCATTTTATCGATCTGGAGAATTACGGCGACTCTGCTGCCTGGAAGATGCCGCTGACGGAAAAGGAGGCCATACGCGTCTATTCTCTGGACACGCTGCATAAATATGGTTATGTCCCTTATGTGGTGCTGGATGTGCTGCAACAGCTGACCGACGCCTTCCGAAAAGGAGATAAGGACAGCATTCTCTTTTATGCCATCGATCTGTGCCATTATATCGGGGATGCCAACGTCCCTTTGCATACGTCAAATAATTATGACGGTCAGTTGACGGGTGAGCGTGGCCTCCACGCCTTATGGGAAAGCACCGTGCCCGACCAGCTGATGAATGGATACCAGCTTACGGATGGACATAAGGCCCAGTATCTTTCGGACCCCGCGGCATCCATCTGGGAGTCCGTACGACGCGCGCATTTGCTGGTGCAGCCATTGATCGATGCCGAACGGGAAGCTGGCAGAGGGGTGCCTGATTCCATCAAATATCAATCTGTCCATCGCTATGGCAGGGATATGAAAGTGTATACGGCGGCCTATGGAAAAATTTATGGAGCCCGCCTGGGCTCGATGGTGCAAGATCAATTACTGCATTCCGCCGACCAGATAGCAGATTTTTGGTATACGGCATGGGTCAATGCGGGCCGGCCGGACCTGGATCATCTATCAGGAGCGACTGGAAGGAGCTCGTCCGAAGGACAAACATTATTTCAGCCGCTTACTAAGAAGGACAAAAAGAGCCTGCGTTCGGAGATGAAGGACTATCTTACCAATCGACTGGTCGAAAAAAATCTTTTACTGTCACGTCACTATCCCGGCTGGGAGTAAAGCACCGCTATCTGGTCAGCCACCCGCTCGCCGTCCATGGCGGCGCTGACGATGCCACCTGCGTAGCCGGCCCCTTCGCCGCAGGGATATAAATTTCTAATCTGCGGGTGCTGCAAGTTCTCTGCGTCCCTTGGGATACGCACAGGGGATGAGGTCCTCGACTCGGTGGCTACCAGCACTGCCTCGTTGGTGAAATAGCCTTTCATTTTTTTTCCGAAGAGCGGGAGCGCCTGTCGCAGGCTGTCGTATATAAAAGGTGGCAGCACTTGCTGCATAGAGGTAGAATGGATACCTGGAACGTATGAGCAGGAGGGAAGGCTGGCGGAGATCTTTCTCTCCACAAAATCCACCATGCGTTGTGCCGGCGCTATGAACTTACCCCCGCCCGCCTGATAAGCTTTACGTTCCACGGATTGTTGAAAATATATTCCTGCGAGGGGGCCATGCTTACGGAAAGGGGTGAGGTCTTTTTCTTCCACGGTGACGACCATGCCGGAGTTGGCATAAGGATTATTACGACGCGATGGAGACCATCCATTGACCACCAGTTCGTCGGGAGAAGTCGAGGCCGGTGCAATAATACCGCCGGGGCACATGCAAAAGGAAAATACTCCTCCGTGGTCAACTTGCTGTACAAGGCTATAGCTGGCAGGAGGGAGAAAAGGATCGCGGGGTTGAGATACTGTCTGCGTATTATGATATTGAATGCGGTCAATGAGTTGCTGCGGGTGTTCGATACGTACGCCCAGGGCGAAGGGCTTAGCTTCGATGAAAATATTTTTTTCATGCAGGAGATGAAAGATATCCCGGGCTGAGTGTCCTGTCGCCAGGATGAAGGCGTCGGCTTCGAACCTGTCGTCGTCGGATGTGATGACCTGGCGTACCCTGTCATTTTGTAGTACAAAATCTACAACCTTTTTCTCGAAGAGGAATAGTCCTCCGGCATCCACTATCTGGCGCCGCATGGCCTGGATGATGAGGGGGAGTTTGTTGGTGCCGATGTGCGGGTGCGCGTCTATCAGAATATCGTCCTCGGCGCCGAACTGCACCAGCAGGTTGAGTATGCGATTGATGTCGCCTCGTTTGTTGCTGCGCGTGTAGAGTTTACCGTCGCTGTAGGTGCCTGCGCCGCCCTCGCCAAAACAATAGTTGCTTTCCGGATGGAGTATGCCATGTTTATTCAAGGATGCCAGGTCCCTACGGCGTGAACGGACGTCCTTGCCTCTTTCCAGCAGGATGGGCTGCACGCCTCTTTCGATCAGTTTGAAAGCGGCGAATAACCCGGCAGGTCCTGCCCCGATGATGACGACTTTTTTTTCCGCCCGTGAAACATCAGGGAAGTGGAGCGTTTTGAATGAGCGTTCCACGTAAGGCTCTTCGACAAATACATGGATAGTGAGTATAATATGGGGTTGCCTGGATCGCGCGTCGATGGAACGTTTGAGCAGCTGAATGCCGGAAATGGACCGAAGGGGACGGCCGATGGCTTGCGCTGCATATTCCCGGATAGTCTCTTCGCTGGCTGCTTCGGCAGGAAGCAATTTTATCTGAAGGGTTTGTTGCATGGTTAGGTAGTTATCCTAAAGATGATAAAGATAGTGCAATTCACTCTGTCTGTTTGAGATAGATACCGAGGGACTGCCGATAATAAATTCATGGACTCCGATAAAAAAGTTTCGAAAAAAGTTTCGTAAAATCAGGCGCAATGGGCGTCTGTAGAATTTTTTAAAAAAAATTTCAAGATTGAAAAAGACAATCAAATAATTTGTATCTTCAATTACTTCACTAAAAACTCTACGTATATGAAGAAAGGTTCGCTCACATCGAAGCTCGCTCATTCTTTCTTCGTACAAAGTAAGTTTAACCAATTCCGGCAGGGTCTACTACTATACGCTGAATCCCACTATTGCCGATCGCCGCACCTCACGGGAGGAGTTCCACGAATGACTCGCCTGCATGGATGTGAATAAGTCTTTATGAAGGGGTCATTGTAAGGAATAAGAGATTCTAAAAAGCAATGGATACTATCTTTATCAAGGTCTAATTTCAAGCAGGCTGGTAGTGAGTTCTATTGAAAATTAAACAGCAAATTGCAGCAAACCTCGAACTGTATTCGAACCAAAAAAAAGAAGTGAATAAAAAATTTTTTATTTCATGAAAAGTTTTGATATTCGCCGCCCTGCGTAAGTTTTTAAAATCCGATTCCACAAAAAAAATTTTTGAAATTACAATTCTTAAATCGGCATAAAAATTGGTTACTGTACAAATGGCAAAGTCGTTCGAAAAAGTATGGAGCAATTGCTTGGAGATTATCAAGGACATTGTGGAATGGCAGCATTATAAAACTTGGTTCGAACCGATAAAGCCAGTAGAGTTAAAGAGCAACGTTCTGGTGATCCAGGTACCCAGTCAGTTCTTTTATGAGTATTTAGAGGAGCACTATGTAAATTTATTAGCAAAGACCTTGAGGCGCATTTTAGGAAAGGAGGCGATGCTCGAATATCGGATCATGGTTGACAGCGGTAATCACAACAACAAGCCTTTGACGATGGATGTGCCGGCGCATGGTTACAAAACTTTTTCCAATAATGAAATGGATTTTCCTCTTATCATAAATAACCCCGTTAAGAATCCCTTCGTCATACCCGGGCTGAAGAAGATGCAGATCGATGCGCAGCTCAATCCGGTGTATACGTTTGATTCCTTCATTGAGGGCGATTGCAACCGCGTGGCTCGCCGGGCGGGGAAGACGGTGGCGGAAAAGCCGGGCGCTAATTCCTTCAATCCATTGGTCATATATGGAGGGGTAGGGTTAGGCAAGACGCATTTGGCGCAGGCCATCGGCAACGAGGTAAAGAGGTTGCATCAGAATAAGGTGGTATTATATGTAAGCTCCGAGAAGTTCATCAACCAGTTCATGGATCATAGCCGGAACAATGCCATCAACGACTTCATACATTTCTATCAACTGGTGGATGTCCTTATTATAGATGACGTGCAGTTCTTCAACCGTGCGGAGAAATCACAGGATGCGTTTTTCGCTATATTCAATCATTTGCATCAGTCGGGCAAGCAGCTGATCCTTTCTTCGGACAAGCCGCCGAAGGATCTGGATGGTCTACAGGAGCGATTGTTGAGCAGATTCCGCTGGGGGTTGAGCGCTGATCTACAGATGCCTGATTATGAGACCCGTATAGACATTCTGGAAAGAAAGATGAAGAATGACGGGCTGGAGATGCCGAAGGAGGTGGTAAAGTACCTGGCTTATAATATCAGCAGCAATGTCAGGGAGTTAGAGGGTGCTTTGATCTCACTTTTGGCACAATCTTCGCTCAATAAGAGGGAAATAGACCTTGAATTGGCGAAAAAAGTGCTCCGTAATTTCGTGAAAACTAGCAGTAAGGAAATCACTATCGAAACTATACAGCGCATGGTGTGTGAGTATTTCGATGTATCCTACGACAAATTACTGCAAAAAACCCGTAAGCGCGAGATCGTGCAAGCGAGGCAGATCACTATGTATCTGGCTAAGGCTTTTACGAAGAATTCGCTGAAGACGATCGGGGAGCATTTTGGGGGGAGGGACCATACTACTGTGATCCATTCGTGCCAGACGGTGAAGGATCTGATGGATACGGATAGTTTGTTCCGTGAGAATGTGATGGAGCTGCAGCAGAAGGTGCAGTTGGCTGCTATGTAGATGGTGCGTGCCTCAGCGCCGAGATTGGACATTGGTTAGTCCCTACGACGTAAAAATATTGTTGAAATCCAGAACGAGCCGTTGGCTCGTTGTTCGATAGAACAGACATAAGATTTTTCCGGACCGCGGGGTAAATTTGAAAACAATCCGCGGACCGGACATTACTGGACCCGTTCTGAAGTTTTTCAGGGCGGGTTTTTCGCTTTGGGGGGTGGCGCGAGGACCAGGCGTGGAAACTTGGCGGGACGGGACGTGGAAGTCGAGGACGGCGGTAGGGCCGGGGCGGCCAAGTTGTTAGAAAGTCCTGATAGTCAGCTGGGGTGTGTAGCCGGAAGGGGCGATAAAAAAGTGAGGGTCATTTTGGGTGCATAGCGAATTAATCTTTATTTTTGCCTCCCCTTTGAAGGAAGGTGGAAATATTCGGAGAGGTGCCTGAGTGGCCGAAAGGGCCGGTTTGCTAAACCGTTATACGAGCTTAAACTTGTATCGAGGGTTCGAATCCCTCCCTCTCCGCAAACAGTAATAGTGGTGCTCCTGACTTTGCCAGGAGCATTTTTTATGCACGGACGCGAGACGAGCTTGCTCGAGTGAGCGGAAGGGCAAAAAAAAATGGAGCACGAAGTGCGCACCGCGGTTACTGTTCTGTCGCCCCTCCCTAGGGATCACTGCAAGCGGCAGCGGAGGTAATCCCTCCCTCTCCGCAGATATTGGTTAACACAGATTAACTGAAAGAAAGAAAGCCAGCAACTACGCACGTTTGCTGGCTTTTTGCATTTTACTCTCCCCTGGTTTTATCCTCTTTTCTCGATGCATCCCAGTGAGTAATTCGTGTAGTATGGCACTTTACTTCACTTTACTCACTGAAACATTTGTAATCAATTTATTATTAACGTTTTACAAACTTTAAAGTTTGTGCCACACAGTTAGTAAAGCGTAAATTTATCTAAAGCATTGTGTTATGATCGGGCAGAGTTTTGGTTTGCTTTTTTACCTTAAAAAGCCAAAAGGATTTACCACGGGTGAAGTTCCCATCTACTTGCGTATTACCGTCGATGGCGCAGCCTCGGAATTATCCACCAAACGAAAATGCGATCCCCTCCGGTGGAACCAACACGCGGAAAGAGCCACCGGCAGCAAAGACAGTATCAAACATTTGAATGCCTACCTGGAAACCTTGCAGGAAAAGGTTTATGAAATTAAGCGAAGGTTGATTGAACAGAATAAAACCATATCTGCGGAAAGCATCCGAAATATCCTGTCCGGCCGGGAGGACGTGCAGGACCGCCACCGCATGTTAATGGAAATATTCCAGCACCATAATGATCAGGTAGCCGCCCTGGTCGGCAAGGAATACGCGCCTGGCACACTGCAACGGTATATCACTTCCTTAAAGCATACCCGGTCCTTCCTGGAATGGAAATACAAGGTATCAGATATCGACATTCGCAAGCTGGACTACGAGTTTATCACGGAATATGAGTTTTGGTTAAAGAGCGTCCGAAAATGTGACCATAATACAACCATGAAATACCTGGCTAATTTCAGGAAGATCGTTAAGCGGTGTCTGCAAAACGGCTGGCTATCCCGTGATCCTTTCCTGGGTTTCAGCCTTGCAAAGAAGGAAGTGGAAAGACATGCCCTTTCATCAGAAGAATTGCAGGCTTTGAGAGAAAAGGTATTTTCTATAGAAAGGCTCAAACAGGTAAGGGATATATTTCTCTTCAGCTGTTATACTGGCCTTGCTTATGCTGACGTTCAGAAATTGAAAAGGTCGGAAATAACTACCGGTGTTGACGGCAGGCAATGGATTTTTGCCAACCGGCAAAAAACGAAGTCTTTATCAAGGATACCACTACTTCCCAAGGCCCTGGAAATCCTGGACCAGTATGCAGACCATCCACAATGCCGCCTAACGGATAAAGTTCTTCCCGTTCTCAGCAATCAAAAAATGAATGCTTATCTGAAGGAGATTGGTGATCTATGCGGTATTCGGAAGGAACTGACCTACCATATCGCCCGGCATACATTTGCTACTACCATTACCCTAAGCAATGGGGTTCCCATTGAAACGGTATCAAAAATGCTGGGGCATAAGAACCTTCGGACTACCCAACATTACGCCAAGATTCTTGACCATAAAATCAGTACGGATATGAAGGCGTTGATGGAGAAATATAAATTGTAGAAGTTAAGATTTGATCTGACAATAGGGGTTAACTTTAAGTTACCACACTTATTAATCAACCCCCAAAATGTCAGATCATGAATCAGGAATCTAAGTTAATCAAATCCAAGCTAGGACTGCTCAATTTGGCAGAACATTTAGGCAATGTCTCTCAGGCATGCAGAGTGATCGGCTACAGCCGAGACAGCTTTTACCGGATCAAGGAGCTATACGACACAGGCGGAGAAACCGCCCTCCAGGAAGTTAGCAGACGGAAACCCATTTTGAAGAATCGAGTCGAACCGACAGTAGAAGAAGCTGTTGTGAAGATGGCTTTGGATTATCCCGCTTATGGTCAGTCCCGGGCCTGCAATGAACTCCGAAAGCAGGGAGTTTTTATCTCTGCCGGCGGTGTCCGAAGTGTTTGGCAACGACACGATCTGGAAGTCTTTGACAAGCGCCTAAAGCGTTTAGAAGCCCGTGTAGCGGAGGAAGGGCTTATTCTGACCGAAGCTCAGCTATTGGCCCTGGAGCGGAAGAAAGAGCGCCGGGAATCCTTTGGCGAGATCGAGACCGAGCATCCTGGATACCTGGGGTCCCAAGACACCTACTACGTCGGCAACATAAAGGGCGTCGGCCGTATCTACCAGCAGACCTTTATCGACACCTACAGTCGCGTGGCTTTTGCCAAACTCTATGAGACTAAGCATGCTATTACCTCAGCAGATATCCTCAACGACCGAGTCCTGCCATTCTTTGAAGAGCATCAAATACCCTTGCTTCGGATCTTGACGGACAGGGGTACGGAATACAAGGGAAAGCCAGAGCATCATGAATACGAACTATACTTGGCCATTGAAGGAATCGAGCACAGTAAGACCCAGGTTCGACATCCTCAAACCAATGGTATCTGTGAGCGACTTCATCGAACCATGCAGGAAGAGTTTTATGCTATAGCTTTCCGCAAGAAGTTATACAACAGCTTGGCGGCCTTGCAAGACGATCTCGACCAATGGATGGAGTACTACAACAATCAGCGAGCACACAGCGGAAAGTATTGTTTTGGCAAGACGCCCATGGAAACTTTTAACGAATCTCTTACCTTAGCGAGACAGAAGATGTTGGATCATCTTCCCCCAGCAGCTTAAATATATCCTGACCCTATAAAACTGAAAATCCCTCGTTGTCCGATCAAATACTATCTTTTACACTTTATTCTCCTGCTGGTCGGCTGCGGCCGCGTATCCCTTGGCTGTCATTTGCCCTTTTTGGGAGTTTGGCCCGTTTTTTTATCCTGACCTATTTTACTGTTCACCGCCTGGAGCTGATCTATCAATTCCAGGCGTTCTTGTTTTAACCGTTCCTGGTCTTCAACGTCCTTTTGCATTTTATCAGGATCTGCCAGATAAATGCTATCCAGGCGCCAGAGATATCGGAGCATGGCTGAGTCACAAATGAGTTTCAAGTGCCGGTATTTAATATCACCGGCCCGGTGCTGTTCAATCCTGCGGGCAGTCATGAACCAACCCGAACAAACCAGACATAGGATCAAGAACAACCCGGAGGTGATCCAGGCGATTTTCGGGAAATGGTGGTGATGCTGGACCTTGCTTTCCGCGGGATGCCGGAGCAGGTTAACGGCAATATCCAGGCTTTTGAAAAATCCCTGCAATTTCTCCATTAAAGTCTTTTGCCCCTTACTGACAACCACCAGTTCCAGGATGGTGGCTTTAGTCTCTTCCCAATCCTTTGAATGGTTGGGAATGGCTTTTATATTTTCCTCCATCCTGGTCAATTTTTCATCCTGGGCCTGGATTCGTTGTTCCTGCTTTTGTACTTTGCAGACCACTGAATCCATCATTACATCACTTGGTACTTGCTTCTCCTGAATCATACAATATTTGTTAGAATAAAATGATTTGTTAACGGGGACGGTGTTTCTTCTTTTTCCGTCTCCTTTCTTCGGCCTCCGCTGTAAGGTCATAAGGCATAGAGGTATGTTCTTCCTCCGGCCTCATTAAGATTTCCATAAGCTTCAAAAACCCCTGCCCGTATTCTTGTTTGACGCCCTGGTAGGGCTCATGTGAATCAGGTAGGACCGTAAGGGTGATACTCTTTTGTTTTCTGAAATGTGACATGCTTTGATCCGGATTGTCAACTTTCTGGGATAATTCCTGTTCCTGCCGTTGCTGTTGTTCTACGATCTTTTGCAGCCCCGCCAGGGAATATTTCCGGTCTACCTGACTACCCTTAAAACAAACATTTCCCATCTTAAAGCTGATCCCCTGCTTCTCCTGGGTCTGACCTTTATATTTATATTGGACTTCGATTCCCTGGGATAAAAGGCGTTTTTCCAGATCGTCCATTGTTCTGCAGGACGGCAGATTTTCGGCAATAGTCTGATAGATTTTATACTTAATGGCTTCTGCCTCACTCATGGCCTCCACATGGGTAAGGCTTAGATCCTTTTCAATGGCAGGGATAAGATTGTATTCCCTGGTCAGCTGCTGGGCAATTTTTTTTCCCCGTAATCCGATCCAACTGTCAGAAATTGCCTTCCCATTATTATCGACCATATTGGCGACAACATGCAGGTGTGGGTGGGCCTTGTCCGTGTGTTTACTGACCGAAAATTGCGTGTTAACAAATCCCAAACCCTCTAAATATTTCCGGGCAATTTCCATCATAATTTCATCTGATGGCTTCTCTTTCGGGTGGAAGCTAAGGATAGAATGGAAGCAGGCTTTTTCTTTCGTCGGCCTTAGTTGTTGCTGACGGATAAAATCCTCCGCCATGACTTTATAATTATGACTGCGAACACCTTCGGCGATCAGGACCTCGGCCCCTGGTTTTTGGCAGATGTATCGGCAAGTGTGATAGAATGAATCCGCCGGGACCGGCTTGCTGATCATGATCGTAATTTTTTTAGGATTTCATCTATCTGATTACGGTAGCTTTCAAACTGCCATAACGCTGAAAGTAGCCCTTCCTGGTGACAGGCTTTAGCCAGTTGGTTAATGTTGTTTGACATGCCGATCAAATGCCTAACAATCTGTCTTTCTTCCTCCGTTGACCGGGCAATTACTTTGTCCTGAAAGATTGTTTCACGGAGGTAAGCGGATAATTTCATTCCTGCTTTCGTAGCCTGTTCCCGGATGAAAAAATATTCAGTCCGGGTTATTCTGACGCAGGCCCTGATCTCTTTTTTAATGTCTTTGGCTGGCCTGCCGGCCTTCTTTCTTTTCACTCGCACTGTTTCCATATCGCTTCATTTTTCTTGTTTACGTCTTTGTATTTCTCCTATGCGACCAACGGGAGCATAGGACGAGCGTTGTTGTCGGGGCATTTTTGACCGACAACAACACCGCTCGCCTTAAAAACTTCGAAGTCCCGGGTAGATAGCAGGCTGTTTAGAGCCCCGATCCTAGCCCTTATCCACAAGTAGCCTACCGTACGGCCTCCTGATTAAATATCTTGGGACTATTCAGCCCATATCGCCGGATATTATCCTTTAAATCCATCCATAGCCTAATATTATAATCAGCCAGCTCAATGACTTCCTCCGGCGTCAACCGATGGGGATTTGACACACTGGCCGGGGTTTTGCTGTCCGGCTGTTCTTCCATAAAGGAAAAAATATTCGGCGCGGAGCCTTCCCCAATCTCCAACGATCTGCCGATGGCCAAACTATTGCCAAATAACCTAATCTGCTTTCCGCTGGTTAAAAACAGGGTTCTTCTCTTAAAATCTGTCATAAAAATGATTTTGATTGTTATTGAATGAGTTTCTTTTCATCCTGGGCGGGTGGTAGGAGCTGCTGAATATCTTGCCATAGAAAAAAGACCCTGGACTGAATTTTAAAGGGTTTTAGTTTCCCATGCCGTATCCAGTCATAAATGGTAGGTTTCGTTACCTGGAACATGCTGCAAACCTCAGCGATCTTGTAAAGGGGTTTATAGGTAAGTCCAGGGGTCTCGAATTTCGAAGTAACCACCCTTTCCTTCGCCACATTTCCGACCTCTTCCCGGATCACTTGTCTCATCGAACTCCAAAACTGCTCCGGATCATAAGGGAATAGCATAGGGGCTATACTTGTCCCGTTGCTGATTGATTGTTTCATAATTTTCTGATTTAGGCTTCCAATTTACTGCGGGAAGAAAGGTTTATGAAGCTAAGTATAGTTAATCTCGTGGGGCTTGCCAGGACAGCATTACAGCTCCTTATTGACAGCCATTTTCTGCTTATTTCATCCTGGGAAGTGGATATGAAGCGGTTAGAAAATTGTAATTGTATGGATTATTTATGGCAAATGCCGATCCGGCTGGCCAGACTCAAAGCCGATGTAACTAAAATCGCTGGAGATAAATAGAAAGGTTGGTCGCGGTCACTTGAGGGTGTAGTAACGGGAAGAGAAAACCGATCAAGGTAGTTCATCGAATAATTATTAAGGGATAACCTGCCGGTGAAATAAAAAAGGCCGGAAAGTTCCGACCTCAAGCAGATATTATCCGTACGACACCTTCGTGATGACGGGTACGGATGGAATTCAATTTCTAAATAGCCTAATTTCCAACTCTTTAAGCGTCTTTATGCCTTGAGGATATTCTATTTCCTCCAAAAAACTGATGGCTTCTTCAAACCGGTTGCGTATTTCCGTCATTTTTCGTTCGCCCAGGTTTTTTCTTTTACTGCCGGTCCCGGCAATCAGATCCAGGTTGTTCCGTAAGCTTCCTCGGTCTACCCCATATAATTTTTGCAGCAATTGAGCTATCCGGTCATTTCCTGCTGCATTATTAATACCGGCTCCTTTGGTCAACGCATAATAAATAAGGGTAAGGGCAAGATTAGACAACTGGACCTGACGACACTTCTTAATTTCTTCCTGCTGCAGTTCCAGGAAGGTCTTTTGCCGTGAAATCTGATCCTGGAATCGCTTCTGCGTCTTCTCGTGTTGCTTTGATAGGCGGGCTTCTTGGTCTGCCAATTTCAGCTGTAAGTCAACCTGAAATGTCTCTTGCTGCGCCGCTAGCTGTTCCTTGAGCTGTTTTATGATTGCCTTTTGTTGCTCGTATTCATACAACGTCCTGATGGCATCCAGCTTTGGTAAAAAGTTGGCAGAAAAATTCGGCAGGTATTGAAAAAATAGAAGTACAAGGAAACTAATTATCCCACCTATGAATAATTGCAGAAAAGCGGTATTATCAGCCCTGTGGGTAAATAGTAAGGCGGCTACCAGCGAAAGTCCCAATATGGCGGCGAAATGACCTAATACATGTGTAAACCAATAAGCCGAGATTAATTTTTGTCGGGTGGAATCCGTATCCCAACCTGGAATGATTTTTCCTTGCTGCTCTTGTGTCGTAACAAAGGCCGTTCGAATGTTTCCAATATCTAAGGGGCGATCGAAGGCAAGGTAGGTTTGTATCTTTTTCACTGTGTCTTTCATCACGTATCGTTTTCCTTAAAATTACGCTTTTGGTTGAAAAATTGAACTGAAAGAAGGGCAAAATCCTTATAAGAGTTCATGCCAAGCCAGCAGTATTAAATAACATATTTTTATTATATCATTGGCCGGGGCAAGATTAACATTGTCGAAGATTGGCCCACAACACGCAACCAAGCGATTAAAAGGGGTGTTTCCACTCTTTTTTAAATGAAAAATAAATATATACTTCGCTAATTGTTTGTTTATGAAAACTAGATATCCAAAAGAATCAAGCTATGGAAGGCACCATTGACTGGTCAATGCCCCACATCATAAAGACAAGTACAGAATTAAACAGCTTGATACAATTCCTGAAAGCAAAGTATGGCGACAAAAAATTGAGCCTTGGCTCAGTGCCATATTTCAAAGTGAGCATTTTTTCCCTTTTGGTTGGATCTGGACTTTCAACCGCTGTAAATTATATTGCGGCTCTCGGTTCTCAAACAAGGGAAGGTTGGAATACTTTTAAATATTGAACGCTTAATTAAATCACCGAAGTTAATATTTAATATGTTAAATTTTCCGTCACTCATTGTTACATTTGAAGAATTCAAGGCTAAATTAGAAACATTTTTGGATGCAGCCGATGCTATTGTTAATTCCAAAGTCAGCGGTCAAACTGACTTAGGCAGATTTAAGACGGATGCTGAGAATTGGGCAACAGACTGTCAAAAATATATTAAAGAGTCATTTGAAAATGACAATTGGTTCCTTCAGCAATTTATAAAGGGTAGGAACGAATTTATTATTCCTGGAAATTTTAGTAGGCCATGGCAGGATGAAATTAATCACGAGCGATTGAAATTGAAAGATAGAAAAAATAACTTGGCCATGCACCTTAGACTTGTTGAAGCCTGCGATATAATCCGTTCAAGATTCTTTGATCGAGAGATACGGTCAGCATATTCAATGAAACAAAAATCCGACTTTATTTTAAACAAATTATATGAAATTAACGGCGATCTGTATTACTCTATTTCAATTTTACTTGAGGGCAATGGATTGATTATAAAAAATTCTTCTGAGGTGATTGAACTTGGAAGACGGCTGGAAGAAAACGGATTCATCAATACTATCGGAGGCATGGTCGGTGATATTTCTGGAAAGATTACTGTAGAGGGGTCAATTTACGTAGAAGAAAAGCTAGAAAAGTATTCTGAAAATTACAATGACATTACAAACGATTCGTCAGAGATTGGCCGTGCGATTGCACATATTAAAGAGAAACTTAACAAATTGGGATTAGGTCAGGAAATTATATTTAATGAAATCGATGAGCTAAAGGACTTGTATGCTAAATTGAATAAAAAAAATTTTGGACAAATATTGAAAGGGAAACTATTGGATTTGGCACTTGCCAAAGTCGTGGAAAATGACACAATTGGATTTATTTATCACGAAATAACAGGGCATGCCTTAAAACTTATCAATTGAATTTGGTAGTTACCTGTACGGATCAATCAGGATCATTTTCAGGTTGCTAAATGAACCCCGTCTAGGGATAGATGCTAATTTATCAGTTAATATTGTTCGCTCCACCGATATCCTGCCCAACAATTAGATGTATCATTTGAGATAACCAACAAAATGTTCAGGAGGCATAAATTACATGGACTTAAGAGGATTCTTTTCAGAAAACTATCAATTGATTTCGGGATTAGTAATTTTCATTATTTCGCTCTTTGTTATTTCCCTTAAAAGTTACTTTGCAGAGAAAGGAAAATTGAAAGCTCAGATCTCTGAAAACAAAAGACTTGTTGAACAGACCGAAGCCATCAAATCAAAATTCAATTTAGAATTAGAGGAGACAAAAAAAGAACATCAATTAGAAATATCTAAAAGAAAATACCAGTACGAAAGCAAAAAAGAACAATATCTAAAATTCTTTAGACTACTAGATGATTTCTCGAACGTAAATAACATTAGGACAAAAGAAAATTTTCTCCCTATTCTGGATGAGTTTAATAGAAATTACCTCAATGCGAAATCCACAAGTAACAGAAAAAATGAAACAAATGCAATAACCGTTTTTCAAAAAAAGGTTCAACAATTGATGTTCGACTCACACCAAGATCTAATTCGAATAAAACAAGAAACAAATACTATTCGACTAATTGCCAGCGAAGACATATTAATAAAACTTGATCTATTGACTTTAACGTATGATCAAACCTTGGAAGCCTCGAATAGTATGATGAAAGATATACTTCCTTCAATGCTGCACGATGAGCAAGAAAAGATGAAAGAACATCAACATAAACTAGAAATTTTCGGTAAGATGATAAACGATATTAAAAACGATATTATTAGTCTGATGAGGTCCGAACTTAATGAAATATAGCGGAAGCACAAATAAGGAATCCATAGCAAAAAAATATGAATATGTTTCACAAGTTATTTTAATAATATGAAAAATGTCCAGATAGAAAAGCATTATCTTATCAGTTGTGGAGATATTTATTCTTGTGACGACATCGAACCCTCCATAATCTTAAAAGATATACCCAAAGGCCAATCTGTTGAGTTTATTAGTTATTTGCTGCACTTATTTAACATTAGAAAAAAGGATGACCATTTATTTCAGCTAAACCATTTAAGAAGATGGGCGAATCAAATGGATAATGATGACAAAGAAAAAGTAGAAACCTTCATCCTCCGAGAATCTGAGTTGGTTCATAGTAAATCTTTTAAATTGATTGACCGCCGCCCCAGCCTTAACCTAATTCAACATTTAATCGTTTACTCTCAAAATAGCGACGGTAACGCTTTAAACAAGGCGCAGTACACTGTATTATTCAAATGTTTGCTACACTTCAATACAACGGAGAACGAAGTTCAGAAGGAACTATTCAATTGGAATGACAACGGAGACATCGAAGAGTTTGCAAATCACATTTTAACAGTACAAGTCAGGAACATAGACCATGTTCGGTATAAAAATTATGCTATTCAGTTTTTAAAGGTGGTTTACTTTTTTCAATTTTGTCAAGTTCATGAGAAATATTCTGCACATTTGAGCTTTTTTATTGCCTCTTTAGGATTAGGCTCATATAGTGAATATCTGTGGAAGTTAATAGATCTGTATCTTAAGGTCATCACAAGTGAACTTGACACTCCTAAATTCCAAATACACGATCTTGTAGAGAATGAACATTTCTTTGATCGACTGTCCATTAATGATAACGAAATTACTATTGACAAAGATTACAAGCCTATAAGAACTTTCCCCTTATACAAATCTGGAAATGGCACTTATGTCTTTATGGACTATAGGTTTTTTGTTGATAAATTGTATCAAAGTTTCCTATTTGATTTTTCAGCTATAAATGGAATCGGCTATGGGAAGTTAAAATCAGACATGGGTAATGAATTTTCGGAGCACGTTTTATTTTACATCACTATGAATAAGTGTTTCCACAACTATGGAAGCGTCCGATTGACTGGTAAAGAAATAAAAAAGCATATTGAATCCGGCGAACCAGATTATTATATCCGAAAAGGCTCAAATTTATTTCTGTTTGAATTCAAAGATATTGGAATAACAACTGATATAAAATATGCTGAAAATCCCGAAAAAATTAAGAAAGGAATTTCTGAGAAACTGGAAGTAAATTCAAAGGGAAGAAAAAAGGGTATTTCGCAATTACTAAATACTATAGGGGAAATAGTCAGTGGCCTGTATCTAAAGAAGTCAGTCGACGATGTTCAAGTTGACCAAGCTGTATTTTATCCAATAATTGTTCACACCGATATTACCCTTGAAAGCTGTGGTGTCAATTATTTTTTGAATAGGCGAATGAATGAGCTTGTAATGGAACTAGGCTTAAGTAATATCACGATTAAAGGCCTGGTCATGATCAATATAGATACCCTGATACAATTGCAAGACCATTTTAGCGATGGAAAACTGGAGTTGGAAGAATGTTTAAAATCTTATCTCGATTATATTAATTGTACCCAAGGGCAAACCGCTACTTATCCATTTGACGAGTTCATAAAATATCATTTTGTAGAAACTAATAACGAGAGGATCGGACAGCCTCGAGATTTTGCTGACGTCATAAGCTCTTTAGCAAAGAGTAGCGAACTACATGGGAAACTATATACTTAACCGCTACCAACTTAGGGAAGCTTTTAGACGGGGACAAGCCTTGCACGCTGTAAGCAAACTTTTTGAGCCTTTGCTTATTTAATAAAGATCTTTTTATGATACCAAAAAAGGCTGTAATTCTATTTGGCGCTGGCGCAGTGTTAGATTGGGGTGCCCCTAAGACCATTTGTAATGGAACTGGTTTGACGTATTTGAAAGAACATGGAAGCGATCAAATACGAAATAGAGTTTGCTGTTTGACTCACCTCATCACAGAAACCGGTTTTAAATCCAGAGATGGAAATAGAGTAACCAAAAATATATATGACCTATTGGCGGGAAAAAATGAAAATGAACAAAAGGAAATAAATTTTGAAACAGTTGTTGATTTTATTGATGAACTTTTTAATTACTATGCCGGTAGTAGCCTAATAAAAGAGTCTAAAAATATTCAATCCTTTCTTGACTTAAAAAGCCTTACAGAAGGTTTATTTTACTTTGAAGTAACCAATAAAACGACCTCGACATATACTTTAAATATACCAGAGTTTGAATACGATACAGAAAAGTATATTCCAATCTCTGTTTCGCCAGAGAAAAAATATTGTGAATTATTGCTCAAGAACTTATACCAAGGAATCATAGGGCATATTTCAAAATATAGCTACCACACAAATGTAAACAGTGCTATATATAGGGAAGTTAATAAAATTCAAAACCAAACGTTTATTGATTGGTGCAAAAAATATATTAAGATGGGATATTGTCTCAGATTGCACACTTTAAATTATGACCGTATTTTCAAAATATTATTGCAAGACCAAGATATAAATGTCTTTGAGGGATTTGATTTAAAAACTTCAAGTACAAATCCGGGCCAATCAATCTTTCCGAACCTAAACCGAATTGCTACAGATTTTACTTCACATGTTTTCTACAATTTGCACGGTTCCGGCTATTGGGACATTTCGAACGAAAATGAAAACCAATTACCGGGATATCAAGTCTATTTAACAGGCGTTCCGGAGCTAAATTATCGAAGCGCAATAGTAGAAATTTCAAAAAATAGATGGGTTTTGGTAAGCAATATAATTACGGGGTATCAAAAGGTGTTGAAAACAGCATTTTCACCATTTCGTCAAATGTTATCTGCTTTTGATAGAGATTGTATAGAAGCAGATAAATTATTCCTAATTGGATATTCCTACGGTGATGAACACATAAATGACATTATTAGAAATGCAAGGAAATTTAATCCAAAAATGGAGATTGTTGTAGTAAACCCTTCATTTAATGATGAAGACTTTATGTTTAAGTTTTTATTGCATTGGGGCTCTCCGGCTGGAATGATTTACCAAAATGAAGGTGAAAGAACCATTACATCTAACGACTTTAAAGTAAAAATAATTCAAAAAACATTCTTAGAATTTTTACAAAATGATCATTAAACTGATATAGGCTGCCTACAACAAGGGTATTGCAAAAATGCAGGCAGACGGCATGTCTCTTTCAGCTTTAATTTCAATTAAGATGTGCAAGATTATTTTTTTCTCAATTCTAGCAAAGGTTTATCTTTACTACGTTAAGAGTACTTTGAAAAGGGTAAGTAAAATCAGGAGAATAAGCGTATTTCGTGTAGTTGTTTGGACTTAATATTTCAATTATCTGACAATCATAATATTCCGGAGATAGTTCGAATCCCTCCCTCTCCGCAGAACAGTAATAGTGGTGCTCCTGGCTTTGCCAGGAGCATTTTTTATGCACGGACGCGAGACGAGCTTGCTCGAGTGAGCGGAAGGGCAAAAAAAAATGGAGCACGAAGTGCGCACCGCGGTTACTGTTCTGTCGCCCCTCCCTAGGGATCACTGCAAGCGGCAGCGGAGGTAATCCCTCCCTCTCCGCAAACATTACTTTTTGTTTCAAAACCCGCTCATAAGCAGCGGGTTTTATCATTCAAGGAAAAAGTATCTAAAATTTACATTGTTAATTTTAGGCTTAAAGGCCGCAATCCGTTCATCGTCCACTTAGGGGAAGCTTACAATTTAATTCTTCGCCGTCAAAAGTTTCTTGCTAATGTGGTCTTCAAAATCCTTGAGAAAAGCTTTATTGTTACGACAGGATTCAAATAACGATTCCAAATGTGAAGTTTTGAAAAAACCGGAAGTGATTATTCGTGCGAGTGTTGGGTTGGCTTCAACCCAATCGATTTTTAGTGAGTGGTCTTTTAAGTACGATATAATGATCTCAGCTTTGAAATAAATGGCGATATGCAATATCCCCTGATTTAAAACGGAAAGTTCATCAATCGCTTTGGTATAGTTTGCAGGATTAAACTTTTCAGTGTCCTTAATAATGGAACTATTGGTATTGTTTGACATAAATAAGCTGTTATTTCAATCACTATGGATGGATAAATTAAATAGGCTTTTTTGGGTGTATCTCCACAATTTTTCTATTCCATGTACAACACTGTGCAAAAGTGTGTTTTATTCCAGGTGACGTCCTTTCAAATTTTCAGCCAGTAAGAAGTAAAGAGATCCAGCTACAGGAGAAATTCGGATTAATTGTGATGGGCAGTGTCAACCGGGGTAGGAACAGTGATTGCGGAACCACCAGCCACCCTGTAAACATCCAATTTGGATTGTTCCTTCGCTATCTGAGCATCCAGCTTGGCAATTTGCTTATTCAGATCATCCAGCTTGTCGTTGGCATTTCTTGACCTTTTTGAATCCCTTTTGGCATCTGATGCGGCATTGTCCGCCTTCCGGGCAAGCTTCTTATTTTGCGGATCACTTGTAAGGCGGCTGGCATCCCGGCTATTTTGATCCGCTGAACTTTGAACCTTCAAAGCGGCATCCTGTTTGTCGCGGGTAGTCTGCTCAATCGAATTCTGAAGCTCGGCCCTTTTGAGCTGGTACTTACTTATCTTAGAAACATGGCTAAGAGAATCTGTATTTATTTGTTGCGCATTTGCTGTCAGGGAACAAATGGCCAAACCCACGATAATCAAACAATTCTTCTTTTGCATACACTTAATTTTACTAAAGGTACGTCATATAGCCGCCACTGCCGTTTTATTAATTAATAATCAGCAGCTTATGGCGTTTTCAACTATCCTTTTCCGAGGTAAAAAGCGTGAATATCTCAATAATTGCTGTCGATCTCACCCCCTGCTGCGAAACCCATCGTTTAATCTCCGAAAAGCCTCCGTTTCACGAAATCTTTGCCGGCGGCTTAAAATCGACCGATGGGCTGCTCCCAGGCATAGTTTCCAATTTAAGTTACGCTGAAAAAATTTAAACCATGTTTGCAGGGGTAACTCATGAACTATGCCTACACAAGAAGAAAGAATCGCTGAGTTCACCGAGTGTAATAAGGAAATGGAAAATCAGGAAATTTATTCCTCCAGCCATGAAACAGTTTAACCTCCAGTTATCTGATATCGGGAAACACATTAATGACATTTACGATAATCTTAGGTTTTCCTCTTTCATTAAAAATGTGCAGTACGTCATTGATAAGTAGAAAACCAACCAGGTGAGGGCACCGAAATGAAAATTTACCTTAAGAATGCTTAACAAAAAATAGTGGGCTTTTTGCAAAACATCGGCCTCGCAGGGAGAAAAAATGGATTTGATTATCTAAAAGGACTGTGCTTAATAATCAATTGATTGTCAATAGTCTTTGATCAAAATGTTCGAAAAGTGTTCCCTCCAGTCCGCAGAACAGTAATAATGGTGGCTCTTCCCTGCTGGGGATCAGCGCAAGCGGAAGCAGAGGATCCCCTCCCTCTCCGCAAATAAAATGAAGCGCCCCGGCATGTCCGGGGCATTTTGTTTGGAGCAGATGGGACTGCTCAGGCCAGATGCTGCTGGTTTCAGATATCAGATGGAGAAAGTCAATACAGAAATGAAGATGCTTGAAGATCATAATTGCGAACCTCAAAAATAAAGGAACGATATTCATTCAATAGGACTAAATTACATCCATCATCACTTCTTAGCGGCGACGATTTCTTTTTCAGCATAAGGTTTTTAGTAAATAGTTTAAAACGTTCACCTTTTTTAAAATGTTAACTATGAGACTTTCTGAGTTTATTTTATTGAATGAGCAAGAGAAAAAATCGACTGTCCTTCACAGGGGTGTTCTTCTCGCCAAGAGAAGCGACTTCGACTCCATGGTATTTTTGTTTCAGCTAGGCAGCTATTACGTGGAAGCGTATTGCAATCCCTCGAATAAGGCCATCGAAGAGTATCGGATGTTTGACAACATCGACTTTTTGAGTCCCTATTTGGACGCCATACCCCTCGATAGCCTGTTGAACTGAGCGTACTATCGATTCATTTTAGGTTATCCCGTTCTTTGCAGCGGGATAATTTATTTGGTCAATTCGGATAAGACATGTAACTTCACTGAGTTAATTTGAGTTCTGCATTTGTAATTGTTAATTTATCCTGCCTCACCAACCGGATTTCTTTTCCTCTACATTGTTTGCTTTTCTCATATCTTTTAATTATTAATTGTTAAGAATGAACATTTATGTATCCAATTTGAGCTTCAACGTACAAGATGAAGACTTAAGGGAATTTTTTGCTCCCTTTGGCGAAGTAACTTCTGCAAAAATCATCATGGATAAAATAACGAACCAATCCCGTGGATTCGGTTTTGTTGAAATGCCTGATGAAGCTGCTTCGAAAAAGGCGATTGCTGAACTAGATGGTGCAACCGTCGAGAACAGGACCATTAAGGTCAATGAAGCAAGGCCCAAAGAGGCCCGGCCGGCTCGCAATGATAGCGGCCGCAATTTTAACAACGCCAATAGCTACAACAAAAACAGATATTGATTTTTGTTTAAAATGAAATAAAAGCTCCGGTTCGCCGGGGCTTTTTTTATTATGCCAATCGTATTTACCAAACTATGGGCAATCCTTCATCCCGTTGCGCCGAGCTGATGACATATCTTGTATCCGCCCATGGTCATACGGAAAGTGTCGCGAAACCTACGGTCATATTGCCCGTTTCTGTTCGACTGCTTTATAAAAGATATCTGTCTTGCCTTCCTTCACACCCGCAATCATTTTCGTATGGGCGCTGCAAATGTGCTGTATGGATTCAGCGGCGTCCTGGGTGAAACCACTTTGGGGATAGGCGCAAAACAAGCTGAAGGCTTCATTTTCACAGAACTTGTTCCAAAGATGTTCGAGCCTTACCGTGGCGCCTACCTGCCCTTTGGCCCATAGGATCGCCACCATCTCACCGAAAGCGCGGACCTTGTGCCCGTTGACTTTAGCGTTTGTGATGACCTCATTTATGACGTTATTGAAAAGATGCTCGTCGGGCCAGTCGTTGATCATGAATTTGGACAAAGTCTTTTCCGCATCGAGAGGAACATATTGATTTTGGGAGATTAGAGAAGGAACGGTGTAGCCAGAAGCAGCCAGCCGCTCTTGTAACGCCTCCAAATGAGCCGCCGTCGCGATAACGACAGAACATTCACCGGCATTGACGCCGCCACTGACAAAACCGGTGAGAAGCTCAAGAAAATTTTCGTCGTTCTCATAAATTTGAACGACATGCTCACACGGTGCGATTTCACCCCAAAAGACATCACTCGAGCTTGCTGCCCATCCGTCATTATTATTTTTTAAGGAATACATGCTTAAATTTTTAGATGTTATTGATTTGTTTTTATTCAACAGGTAAATAAAAGTGAAAAACCGCTCCTTCATTCTGTCTGCCTTCCGCATACATAGTTCCTTTGTGATTCTCTACCGTTTTTTTGCAGATGGCAAGGCCGAGGCCCGTACCTTCGTATTGAGTACGTCCATGAACTCTGTAAAACGGCTCAAAGATCCTTTCAGACTGCTCAGGTCCAAACCCGATTCCATTGTCTGAGACGCTAAAGTGATAATAAGCTTTATCAGCTTCACCGTAACCGTACGGCATGTCGCTGCCTTCAACCAGTTCACTGCGGACCACGATGCATGGATCTATTCCTGATCTCGAAAATTTTAACGCATTATTCAGCAAATTCAAAAATAATTGGTAAAACTGGAACCGGACGACATTTAACGTAGGCAATTTTCCGACCTTAATGATCGCATTTTTGTCGGCAATCTTTGCCTCGAGCGCATTCATTGCGTCGTTAAGAATTAAATTCAGGTCCACCGCTTCCAGCTTCCCTTCGTGCGCATCGCTTTGGGCATAAGCCAGCAAATCCTGGATGAGGCCCCTCATCCGCCCAGTGGAATCGGCAACACTTTGGTATAAATCCTTGCCTTTCTTAGAAAAATTAGCACCTTCAATTTCGAAAAGCCTATCGAAGTTCAGCTGAATTTTTCGCAACGGTTCCTGCAGATCATGGCTGGCGACATGTGCAAAGGATGATAGTTGGTTATTGATCTTTTCAAGTTCTTCATTTTTCTCCTTCAAAACTGTTTCGGCCTGCCTGAGTTCAGCGTTCCTCCGTCTGATATCCTCCGTTCTATCCAGGACTATCTTCTCCAGTGAATACCTTACTTGCTCATCGGCTGAAATATCCTGAAAAATCCCTACGTAGCCAGTGACCTCCCCCGCAGCTCCGTATGTTGGGATTGAATTCGCATAGATAACACCAGATTTCTCCGTCCCACTCAAAAACCTGAATTTTGCCTCGAAAGGCTTGCTGTCATGGAAACAGCTTGTCCATGAAGCCATGACATTGTCCCGGTCATCCGGATGGATAATATTGACCCACGATCTTCCGAGACCGTCCCGGATGGACTTGTCTGTCAATTGCTGCCATTTCGAGCTCAGGAAGTTGCAGTCCCCCTTTTCGTCAGTGGTCCAGATAACCAGTGGGACAAGGTTTGCCATCTGTCTGAAGCGTTCCTCGCTGTCCCTGACAAGTTTTACAGCAAGTTTCTGCTCAGTCACGTCAATGGTAAAACATCGCGTATGAATAAATTTTTCCCCCTCCCATAGCGCCGTAGAGTTTATTGTTACATACCGTATCGAACCATCCTTGCATAGGAGCTCTGCATCGTAATTCACGATTCGCTGTTTATTGCGCAGACGGGCCATGATGTCTTCGATGGCAGCCTGATTGGCATGAAATTCTGAAATGTTATGGCCGATGTATTCCTTTTCAGAGTAGCCCAGCAGCTCAAGCTCCGCAGCATTTGCCCAAACTACTATACCGTCAGCATTCACCCAATGCAGGCAGATGGAAGTATTCTCAAAGTAGTCTTTAAGTGCCCTTTCAGTCCTGTTCTTTTCGGTGATATCAGAGCAATGAAAAACGAAACCCTTTACTTGTCTTCGTTGGTCGAAATGGGGCGACAGAGTAGCCTCAAGGTATTGGAGGCCGTTAGGAGTAGTAACCGAGATATAGAAATGCGCCCGCTCCCCCACAAGGACTTTACCCATGTGGCGTTGCACCTGGTCAAATATCTCCGATCCCGCAATTTGTGGAAATTTTTCCCCATCGGATCTTCCAGTTCTATAGAACCACGTTTTAAATGGTTGATTGCAGGACTGTAAAACCATATTGCAATCTACGTACGCAACCAGGGCTGGAATGGAATCGATGATATCTGGAACTTCGTCTAGCATGCCGGTGAGCGAACGTGGGGTTATATAGTAATTATCTGCATATGTAGTAATCTCTTTATCCAACGGATATAATTATAGTATTCGGAATGAACCCCCATACAGAAAATTGGATTATTAGTTCGTCCATCACCGGCCGGGTTTCTCAAGATCAAACCTATATAAGCGTGATCAGGATATAACCTCAAATTTGCTACCACAAATACCTATTTTGCAGTCCTCAGCTGTTTATATGTAACCATTAGGCATACCAGTTCCCGTTCACACAGGCCGCGGAGTGTGCTCATGTGCGCTGAGCGCAAGTGCGTAAACTGTTTACCGGGTTTGCGAAGGCGGCTTTTATGGCTTGTAGACATATGGTGCATGGCGATGAAGACGGCAATCAGGCCGGCACAAAGGAACACGAACCGTAGGCAAAGTCCTTGAGCCAGTTGTTCATCATGAACCAACCGAGGGGCCAGGCGACGGCGTTAGCGAGGTCGGTCTTGTATTGGAGTGAGAATTGCGGCCGGCCAGCGGGGTTAAGCCCATGCCGGGAATATAGCTTTCATCCATCTCTGTCGTCTTGATCGGCACCTCGATGGGATGCTGCGCGTCAACGGTGGCGAAGGTGGAGGGCCAGCGAATCTCCTTACCGGGCTTTTCGTCGGCCATGGCGATGGCAGCGACACCAGACTCGCGCTGAACGGCTTCGCGGAACCGGTGTACCAGCAAGTTTTTAAGAAGATAGAATACAGTCCTTTGGGTAGTGGAGGGCATGGGCGCTGTGTGCGGTTCTGATGCAAACCGTGTGTGAAAACGAGACGGTTCTTTGCTATAAAATTCGTACATTTTCGGGACAATAACTACCTCCTCACATGAATACCTCCCATAAACGCAGAAGGCAATTTCTGAAAGATTCTATTCAGGTATCGGGCTTAATGATGATGGCACCCGTGATCGGCAAGATCAAGTTCGTCCAATCTGCCGAAAAGCCAAAGGAAATAGTCACACGTGCCAACCGCCTAAAATTTGCAGTCATCAATATCGATCACCCCCATATATACGGGATGACGGAAGCCATTAAGAGAGGCGGTGGTGAGTTGACGGCACTATATGCCAAACAACCCGAGTTGACTGCTGCTTTTTTGAAAACCTATCCGGAGGCGAAATTGGCAAAAAGTGAGAGCGAAATCCTGGAAGACCCGTCCATTCAATTGGTGCTAAGTTCAGGCATACCCGATGAACGGGCCCCGCTGGGTATCCGGGTGATGCAACATGGGAAAGACTATCTAAGCGATAAGCCGGGCATTATCAGCCTGGAACAACTGGCCTCGGTGAAGAAAGTTCAAAAAGAGACCAACCGGATCTATTCTATCCTTTACAGCGAACGGTTTGAAAATAAGGGCACGGAAAAAGCGAGCCAATTGGTCAAAGCGGGCGCCATCGGCCAGGTAATTCAAACGGTGAACCTGGCGCCGCATAGGATCCATAATAATATCGGAAAAACCGGATTGGCGGACAGACCGGATTGGTTTTGGGATAAAAAGAGATTCGGGGGTATCCTGACGGATATCGGGTCCCATCAATTCGATCAGTATTTACATTTTACCTCCTCGACCCAGGCGGAAGTCCTGATGTCCCAAGTAGGGAATTTTCATCATCCGGACAAGCCGTTATTCGAAGACTTTGGAGACGTCATGTTAACCGGCAATGGCGGCACGGGCTATATCAGGGTTGATTGGTTCACACCCGATGCGCTGGACACCTGGGGGGACGGAAGATTGACCGTACTCGGAACCGACGGATATATTGAGGTAAGAAAGAACACGGACATAGCGTCCGGGAATAAAGGCGGCAACCATTTGTACCTGGTCAATAATAAAGAGATGGTACACATGGATTGCAACAATGAAGTATTGCCATTCGGCCCCCGGTTTGTCGATGATGTATTGAACAGAACCGAAACCGCCATGACGCAGGAACATTGCTTCCTGGTGACGGAATTGGCATTGAAAGCGCAAAAAAATGCACGGCATATACCAATCCGATGAAAAAAGCTAACCAGTCAAGCCGAAGGAAATTTCTGGGCAATGCCGCCAAAGCTTCCGTGGGAGCGGCCATCGCAGTCAATTTCCCCACAATCGTCCCGGCAAGCGTATTCGGTAAAAATGCCCCAAGCAATTTGATCAATGTTGCATCCATTGGCTGCGGCAGGATTTCCACCGGTCATGATATGACGGCAATAGCCAGATATCCGGGTGCAAGAATAAGGGCTGTTTGCGATGTGGATAAAGACCGGGCTGCTGCCGGTACGGAGGCGGTAAGAACTAACTATGCAAAAGCTGCGGAGTTCAATGGTGGGTTGAAAGGCGATTGGGAAATAAAGGTTTACCGCCATTATAAAGAACTGCTGGAAAATAGGGACATCGATGCGGTGCATGTAAGTTTGCCGGATCATCAACACGCCATCGTTTCCGTTCATGCCGTCAATGCAGGCAAGGATGTGTATTTGCAAAAACCTGCCTCCTTGACGATTGAAGAAGGACGGATCTTAAGTGACGCTGTAAAAAAAAGCGGAAGAATTTTGCAAATGGGGAGTCAGCAACGCTCCCTTGATCCATGGCCCCAGTTTAAAAAGGTATGCGAGCTGGTCCGCAATGGAAGGATCGGAGAGCTCAAAGCAGTGGAGGTTGGCCTGCCGGGCGATCCGGGAGGCGGCAATAAAACCCCGATGTCCGTTCCTTCGAATCTGGATTTCGATGCGTGGTTAGGCGCCACTCCCAAGGTCTACTATACGGAAGACAGGGTACACAATCAGGATGCAAGCCCAAAAGGCATTGCCAGCAGGCCGGGATGGCTCCGTTGTGAACAGTTCGGGGCCGGGATGATCACGGGATGGGGCGCACATCATATCGATACGGCCCATTGGGGTATGGGCACGGAGCTTAGTGGCCCCGTGGAGATATGGGGCCATGCCAATTTTCCCACCGATGACCCTGATTATAAGGGACTCTGGGATGTACATGGAATTTTCAAAACGGAAGCATTATACGCTAACGGTGTGCATATGACGGTATCCAATGAATTGCCCAATGGGATAAAATTTATTGGCAGCGAAGGGTGGCTTTGGGCTGCCCGTGGAAATTATAAAGTGACGGATACCGATCCTGTCGCGGACAACAGCGGTATTAAACCCATTGACGCAAGCAATCTAAAAATCCTGCAGTCAGTGATCGGTCCCAATGAAACGCATTTGTATGAGAGCGCTGAGCAGCATGCAAATTGGTTGGATTGCATAAAAACAAGGAAAGAACCTTCGGCGCCCGTTGAAGTCGGTCATCGGAGTTGCACAGCCTGCCTGCTACATCATATTGCGATGAAGTTGAAACGAAAAATTTACTGGGACCCGGGCAATGAAACTTTTAAAAACAACGATACGGAAGCAACGGCCATGCTGTCGAGACCCCGAAGGAAGAAATTTGATTTTTAGCGCGACAAAACATTTTATTATCAGGATATTTCCATCTACCCCTCCCGGGAGCGGACTTCCGGGAACGTTGCCGGAAAAGAATTTGCAATCACCACAAAATGTACATAATTTGAATTTGCAAGTTTTGGCATAGGCATTTCCCGTTTAGATCACACTGTCACATTCGATTACCCAATTTGATCCTTCCCTCCGGCAGGAGACTCTGATTGTTGTATTCTTCGATCCCGTACCCACGGTAAATATTCCCATACACAATACGATCAAACCAAAACGAAAGACGCCATTATGAAAAGAAAATTGCTGCGGAAGAACCTGGTTCTCCTGTTTCTCGTCGGTGCCACTTTTTCAGGCATCGCACAAAATTTCCCCATCACCGGTAAAGTTACGGACGAAACCGGATTCCCTTTGGAAGGTGCGACGGTGCTTGAAAAAGGGACAAAAAACTCTACGTTCACCAAAGAGGGCGGAGTGTTCCAATTGACCATTGCCTCCGGCAACGCAAGGTTGGTCATAAGTTTCGTCGGGCACGAGTCACGGGAAATTGCCGTAGATAACTTAGCCAATCTGAGCGTGTCATTAAAAAATTCGAATGACAACCTGGCCGATATTGTAGTGGTCGGTTATGGAACGGTGAAAAGATCGGATGTAACAGGGGCCATCGCAGGGATCAATCAAAAGGACATACGGGCAAGGCCCGTCGACAATGCACTTCAGGCGATGCAGGGAAAAGTTGCAGGTGTAGATGTTGGATCTAACGAACGTCCGGGCACACTTCCAACCATCAACATACGCGGCGTGCGTTCTTTGACTGCCTCCAACACCCCGCTATTCGTCGTTGACGGAATTCCCATAATATCCGGAAATATAGATAATATTAACCCGGGCGATATTGCCACTATAGACATTCTAAAAGATGCGTCCGCAACGGCCATTTACGGCTCCCGCGGCGCCAATGGCGTTGTTATCGTAACTACCAAGCAGGGGAAAAATGGTAAAGCAATCTTAGGCCTTAATCATTCGGTGACGTTGGATAATATTGTCGACAATGAAAAGATGATGAATGCCAGCGATTTTATCAGTTTTCGCCGGTGGGGGTATTATTATGCCGGCCTTAATGCTACGACTGGCGTCAGCACCTACCCGAGAGGCGACCAGCCGGATATCGCACACGATAAGACATATTTCGCGGCGACCACCGATCCCTATGCCTGGGCTAATATATCCAAAGGTTGGGCTACCGGCACCTGGGATGGTTCCAAGGTTACAACCACGGATTGGTTTGGCATCGTCAAGCAGCAATCACTCACTTCGGATAATATAATAAGTGTAGCCGGAGGATCGGATAAGGTCAAAGCGTATGGCTCTTTTGGATATTTGAATAATAAAGGCACCATTAAAGGCCAATCGTACGAAAGATACACTGCAAGAGCAAACGTAGACTTTAATGCTACCAACTGGCTTTCTTTCGGAAATAATATTGCCATTTCTTACAGTAAACAGGAATATGGGCAATCAGCCGTTGGTATTTCTACTATCGGCACGCCCGCGGGGGGGCTATATGAATCCGCAAGAGGACTCTTCTCCTATGCCGTACCTTATGATACTGCAGGCAAAAGGATACTTTTTCCAGGGGGCGACAATGCGGTTAAGAATGTCGTTGATGAATGGAAATACAATATAGACGAAAGGGTAATCCTAAGAGCTTTTGGAAGCTTCTATGGGCAGATCAATGCCGGCGAAATTATTCCCGCTTTAAAAGGCCTTAGGTACAGGTTGAATTTTGGCCCTGATTTCTCCGACTACCGCGATGGAATTTATGTGGATGCAAACTCTGTGGCCAATGGTGGCAGCACCAGTTTCGCGTCGAAGTGGAATAACAGGACCTTTTCTTACACCTTGGATAACCTTCTGTACTATGACAAGAAGGTCGGGGAGCATAGTTTTGGCTTGACGCTATTGGCCAGTAAAACCTTTTATAGGATGGAAATGGATAGTATAGCGGGCAATGGCGTTCCCGTGCCTTCACAGTTATGGAATGCGTTGACAAGTGGTACCGTAACCGGCGCCCTCAGCTCGAAAAGCACTCTCGTCGAACAGCAGCTTCTTTCTTACATGGGCAGGATCAACTATAACTTCAGGGATAAATACCTGTTGACCGTCTCAGCACGCGAGGATGGATCTTCTGTTCTTTCCGCAGGTCATAAATATTCCTGGTTCCCTTCTGCGGCGTTGGCCTGGAGGATCAGCAAAGAAGGTTTTATGAAACTTCCCTGGATCAATGACCTCAAATTAAGATTAGGCGCAGGCGTTACCGGGAATTCGGCCGTTCTGCCATACATGACCCAAGGTCCGCTAACTCCGTTGTTCTATCCATTTTTGTCCACCAATACTGCCGGTTCGATCCCTAATACGATCATGGCAAATCCGAACGTAGGATGGGAAAGAACCACCCAATATAACCTGGGTGTCGACTTCCAGCTATTCAGATCGCGGGTGTCAGGAAGTGTGGATGTGTATACTTCCAAGACCAATGACCTGTTAATGTCGAGGACCATTCCCACTGTCACAGGGTTCACCTCTACGCTTGATAATATAGGCGAAACTGCCAATAAAGGTCTTGACGTTTCTTTGACAACGGTGAACGTCCGGCAGAATAATTTCACGTGGTCGACTGTTTTCACGGCCGCCTGGCAAAAGGATCATATTGTGAAACTATCAAATGGAACTCAACCTGATATAAACAACGGCTGGTTTCCCGGCGAACCGCTGAGTGTCATTTATGGCTATAAGGCCCTGGGACTATGGCACACCGGCGACAAGACCACCATGCAGGCGTTTAATGCCAATGGAAATGCATTTACCGCCGGGAGTATAAGGATACAGGATGTGAATGGCGATAATAAGATCGATCCCAACAATGACCGGCAGATCATTGGATGGACCAGGCCCCGTTGGATCGTGGGCATGACAAATACGGTTTCCTATAAAGATTGGGAGGTCTCGATCTTCCTATACGGCAGGCTGAATTACATGTACGCGTACGGGGGAGAGGTAGAAGCTGGGCGTTATTTTAACAGGCAGATCAATTATTATACTGAAAATAATCCCAATGCAGCATTTCAGAAACCAATATTCAATGCAGGAGGCGCCGCAGGTGATTCCTACTATGCGTCATTAGGGTATAAGAAGGCGTCTTTTATCAAGATCCGGAACATTTCATTGGCGTATAATTTTTCCAAGCCGCTGACCAGGAGCTGGATAACTAATTTAAGAGCGTATGTGCAGGTGCAAAACCCTGGCATGTTGTACTCACAAATTAAGTTCCTCGATATGGATGTAGTTGGGCCAACCTGGAACCGAGGATTTACTATTGGATTCAACGCCCAATTCTAACTATCAAAAACCCGAAATATATGGCTACCTATAAAGTCTTCTATAAACTTATCATTTTTGGAGCAGTACTTGCCAGCGGGCCATCCTGTAAGAAGAGCTTTTTGGATGAAACGCTGAAAACTGCAAGAGGTATGGATTTTTACAAAACAGATGCCGGCATCCTGCAATTGGCAGTGGGAAGCTATTACCAAGTATTTGCCGTTCCACCGAATGGCGAATGGTATTATTCCGCTACCAATTACGGGACGGATGAATTCCATATTGGAGGTGATCCTTCCAATTCCCCCTGGAACAATTATGATCAGACCTTCAATTCAGTAGTTACCATTGTCAATACAAACACCGCTGCTGCTAACTTGCAGTGGGATGCTTTATACACAGGCATTGGAGACGCCAATTTATTGATCGCGAATGCCACGGCCAGCAGTTCCACTTCTGCCGCCATTAAGAGCACTGCACTGGGAGAAGGATATTTTATGCGGGCGTATTGTTATTTAAGGTTAGTATCACAGTACGGCGGTGTTCCGTTGCAGCTGACACCGGTGTCAACGGTAATGCTGGAGTTTACAAGAGCGGACGCCAAGGATGTATACGCACAGATCATTGCAGACCTGACACAAGCTCAAACCTTGCTGCCAACTACGGGCGCTCCTTATCATATTACAAAGGATGCCGCCACATTCTACCTGGCTAAAGCGTTGCTATCAAAGGCAAGCGAAATAAACAGTTCCTGGAGCTCTTCCTCTGCTGCTGCGGATTTGGCACAGGTTGTCACGTTATGTGACCAGGTCATAGCCAATCATCCTTTGGCCGCGGATTTTGCCAGTTTATGGAAGTTCACCGGTGTCAATTCGCCCAATGAACAATTGCCTGAGCTGATCCTGTCTGCGCAATTTACCAATGATGTAAATACCAACCTTGCCATTGGCAATACGCAACACCTGTACTTTGTCTCTCGATATGATATCCAGGACCAGCTAGCTCGTGATCTAACGGGGGACAGGCCATTTAGCCGGCTGGCCACTACCTATTACGATTATCATATTTACGATATGGTAAATGACTCCAGGTTCTGGAAATCCTTCAGAACCAAGAGCGCTATAAATGGTGCATCCCCCACTGCTCCCAATGTCAAAGGCGATCTGGGAATTATGTTTGTGATCGATGCGCCAGGCGACACCCGTTTCGCCCTATCAAAAATCTGTAAGGGCACCACGGCTACTCTTGTCCAGGATGTCAATGGCACGGGCAGGAATATACCCACTACTTATGTAGCCTATCCCAATGGCAGGACTACAGATGGGGCATTAAATACGGACCTTACGACGGCGGGTCAAAGTTTTCCGTCACTGAGCAAGTATATGGACGGGTCCAGAAATTCATTGAATGATGTTGTTGGGCATAGGGATTTTATTTTAGCCCGTTCAGCGGAGGCTTATTTAATGGCTGCTGAAGCAAAGATCAGGCTAGCCAAGGCCGGAACGGGTGCCTATACAGACGCATTGCCTTATATAAATGCTTTACGCGCCCGTGCGCAATTCGTTAACGGAGAGAATAGGGCTGCCTACTATGATGGTGGCAATACACTGCAATCGGCATCACTTCAATCGCCAGGCGTTGCCAATTCGTTCTACCCGGGCAATTCATATTATGAATCAAACAATATCCCTGTAACAACTGCGGCTTCGGCCAGCCTGGCCATTACCGATGTATCCGCCCTGCCGGCACAGGATGAATATATTATCGGTGTTTTGGGCTTGTCGGATCCTTATGACAGGATGTTATGCCTGGTATTGGATGAACGTTCCCGGGAACTAATGGGAGAATACCATCGCTGGGAGGATCTGTCAAGAACCAATACATTGGTTTCAAGAGCTAAGGCATTCAATGTCGATGCAGCAGCCAATGTTGCCACCAAACATAATTTAAGGCCTATACCACAAACGTTCTTGGATGGGATACAGCAAAATGGCCATGCATTGACGTCGGCGCAGAAGACCGCGATGCAGAATCCGGGATATTGAAATGAGAATATCTATCTTTGTAAAGGCTTTTTTATCATTGAAAGGCAGTTTATGAAGAAAATAGGGTTTTTATCGTTTGGGCATTGGTCGAATCATCCAGCCTATAAAACACGCACGGCGAGCGATACATTGCTGCAGTCCATCGATCTTGCTGTGGCTGCTGAAGAGATCGGCCTGGACGGGGCGTATTTTCGGGTACATCATTTTGCGGCGCAGCTGGCATCTCCCTTTCCTTTGCTTTCGGCGGTGGGCGCGAAGACTAGCACGATGGAGATTGGCACGGCTGTCATCGACATGCGGTATGAAAATCCCCTCTATATGGTGGAAGATGCCGGGGCGGCCGATCTGATATCGGGCGGACGACTTCAATTGGGGATCAGCAGAGGATCACCCGAGCAGGTAATCGACGGCTGGCGTTATTTCGGCTATGAACCGGCCGAAGGGGAAACGGACGCAGACATGGGACGCAGGAAAGCGCTGCAATTCCTGGATAAATTAAAAGGTGTTGGTTTTGCGCAGCCTAACCCGCACCCAATGTTTCCCAATCCACCGGGCTTATTGCGATTGGAGCCACACTCGGCGGGGCTGCGGGAACGTATTTGGTGGGGAGCTGCCACCAATGCCACCGCTATATGGGCGGCTGAAAATGGAATGCACCTGCAAAGCTCTACTTTGAAATTCGATGAAAGTGGTAAGCCCTTCCATGTGCAACAAGCTGAACAGATCAGGGCTTACAAGGCGGCATGGAAAAAAGCGGGGCATAAGCGAGAGTCAAGGGTTTCTGTGAGCCGGAGTATTTTTGCATTGACAACCGACCAGGACAGATACTATTTTGGACAGGATGCGAAGAGTGCCGACCAGTTTGGTTATATTGAAAGAGATACGAGGGCCGTTTTTGGAAGAAGCTATGCTGCGGAGCCGGATGTGCTTATCAGGGAACTGGCCCAGGACGAAGCCATCCAGGAAGCGGATACGCTACTTTTGACAATACCCAATACACTGGGCGTTGAGTACAATGTACATTTACTTTCTTCTATTTTGAAGCATGTGGCGCCCGGGCTGGGGTGGCGTTAAATTAGATAAACCATCAAATCGAGTCAATATGGCTATCCCCCTGAATCGAATGCTATTCTGCTTCCTGCTCATTTCCATTCCTACTATATATGCGGGCGCTCAAAGCTCGTCGGGAGCGAAAGAGGAGGCTATCATTACCGCCATGAAGAACTCTGCTAACGACTGGAACAATGGCGACCTTGACGACTTTATGAAGATGTATACGGATGCATCGACCATGATGATGCCGACGGGTCCCGTGGGGTTAAGCGCTCACTCAAGTTGAGGCTACTATCCAACAGCGATCAGCGTTTGAGGAGCGGACGCCTTAATCCTGGTCAAAAGCCAGGCGGCCTGCCGTTTCGACTGTTGTTCAATATCCTTGCATAACGATATTAATGCTTCATCTCTTAAGCCGTAAGCAGCCTGAGCGAGTATGATCGCAGCTATGTTTGTCTCATTGGCCATCAGCCACAGGTCCTGGAGGTCTTGAAGCATGGCAAGCGCGCCCTTTCGTTTTTGGTCAAAGAAAGCGTGTAAAAGCCGATCGGCCTCCGAATTGTCTTCTTCGCCATACTGTTCGATCATCGTTTGCAGGCGTTGAATTAATTGACCAGACCAACCTGCCAGCATATTGCACATAGCAAAAATATCCGGTTCGGCCTTATGGGCGTCGGCCACATAATAAAAGGCCTTTGCGAGGTCCTTTTCAGCGTCGTGCACTAATTTTATATAATTCCCTATATGCATATTCGTGTCTACAATTTTGATTTAATTGTGCCCACAACGTCTTCTATCGCATGCTCTATCTTACCGAACAACCCTTGCGCGGCCTTTCGGACCTTGACGGCTGAGTACTTAAAATGAGGTTGCTTGCTTACTGCGTCCCACTCCGTAAGAGTAAGTTCGTTGGCTGCCCGAGAACGGCCGGGATCATCCCAATAACCGTAATGAAATGGAATAAATACCAGTCCCGGCTCTATTCCTCCTATTCTGACAGGTTCAATGACCTTTCCTCTGCGTGATTCCACCTCCACCATATCACCTTCCACTACTCCCAAATTTGCCGCGTCTTCTTCTGACATTTGCAAAAACGCGTCCGGCGCAGCATCATTCAACTCTTTTGACCGGCCGGTCTTGGTACGAGTATGAAAGTGAAAAACCAATCTCCCCGTCGTCAATATGAACGGATACATTTCATCAGGCAGTTCATGCGGCGGCAGGTAGTCGCACGCTTTGATAAATGCCTTCCCCCTGGGGTCATGCGCTTTGTATTCCTCTTCCGTAGCAACGGCGCCTGTGTCCAAATCATGTCCATAGGTCTCACAATATTCAACAGACGTATTGAATATCCCGTCGGTGTATAAGTGTTTGGCGCCATCCGGGTGTTGATCGTTGCAGGGCCATTGAATGCCGCTGCCCTGGCTTAATTTCGCATAGCTCATGCCGCTGTAATCGCAAGGCCGGCCTTTGCTGCATTGTTTCCACGCTTCGAAAGCGCCTTCGGCGTCCTTCCACTTGATCAACGGGTTGCCATCCTTATCTCTAAAATCCATCCTGTGGGCATATTCCATGAAAATATCCAGGTCGGACCTGGCGTCCCCCGGCGGATCCACGGCCTTGTGGGATAGGTGAACAGTTCGATCCACATTGGTAAAGCAGCCGGTTTTTTCACCCCAAATGGCGGCCGGCAACACAATATCGGCGTGCCGGCAAGTCTCCGTCATAAATGCGTCCTGCACGATGACAAGCAGCCCTTCTTTATCCAATATTTTTCTCACCCGGGCCAACTCGGGCAGCGACACGGCGGGGTTTGTTCCGCTGATCCATAACAATTTGATCGACCCTTGCTCGGCGTACCGCCATATTTGCATCGCATGCGTGGGAGGCGACCAATGCGGGATCTTATCCATCTCTACATTCCATATTTTGGCAAGCTCTGCAATATGCTCCTGATTACTCCAGTTCCTGAACCCGGGCAGATCACCGTCTGCTCCGCATTCCCGCGTGTTTTGCGCGGTGGGCTGGCCATTCATTTGATATATGCCGCAGCCATCGCGCCCGATCAAACCCCTGATAAGATGCAGATTATTTACCTGAACCGAGGCGGCGGTCGCCTGCATCGACTGATAAAATCCCTGCAATACGGTGGAAACCAACGTCTTTGTCTGTGCCAGCAGGTCAGCCGCCTGTTTTAGTTGATGCGCCGGAACACCGGTGGCCTGTTCTACCTTTTCGGGCGTCCATTTCGACACCAGTTTTACCAGGTCATCGTAGCCGACCGTATGCTGGCTAATAAAATCACGGTGGATACTACCTGATTGTATGACCAGATTCAATAATCCATTCATAACCGGGACATTCGTTCCTACCCGCGGCGCCAGATGCACCGTTGCCTTTTCAGCGGTAAACGTCCGTCGGGGATCGATAACGATCAGCTTCGGCGGGTTCGGGCCGGCGAGGCGGTCCAGTATACGGCTCCAGAGCACCGTCTGCTGCGAAGCAATATTATGCCCGCAGTGAAGTATTGTTTCCGTCGTGTCCAGATCCGTGTATGAACCGGGCTGGCCATCGGTGCCAAAGGACTCTTTTAGCGCAGCTGCCGACGTTGCGGTGCACAGGCGGGTGTTACCATCCATATGCGGGGTACCGATACCAGCTTTACCAATAATTCCCAACGTATAATACTCTTCCAGGAAGAGTTGGCCGGAAGTATAAAACCCGATGCCAAGCCCGGTGTGTTCCGCCATGATCTTTTTTGATCTGGCAACGATAATGTCCATTGCTTCTTCCCAGCTGGCCTCTGTTAGTGTGCCTTCCTTCCTGATCAATGGCTTTGTCAGCCTGTCTTTGCTGTTATTAGCCATCCAACCGTAGAGGCCTTTAGGGCCAAGTCTCCCCCGATTGACCCGGTCTTCAGCCCTGCCGCGAACGCCAACGATTCGGCCGTCTCTGACACCGATGTCCAGCCCGCAGCCATTAGAGCATAATACGCATGCTGATTGTACCCAATGATCGGGTTCGACATCCATGGCCTGATCGACTCTTGCCGACCACTCGCCAAAGTAAGGGTGTTGTTCGCCCCATATATCTGTTATGCTATTTCGGGAGTAGATCATACGCACAAGCTATTTTAATGAATATATGTAGCCGGCATGGAATATTCGGCTAGTTCCAGTATTTGCTGAGGAGTATGGGAAATTTCAGGCTTTGGGATCTGGTTAAAGCAGCGTCGCCTGTAAAACAAGGCGCCCGGGAGCTAAAGGTACGCTTTATTTAGTTTGCGGGGGCAAGCCTTCAAAAAACCGTGAAAAAACGGTTTTTGATTTGCGCGGAATTCCTTAAGTTACCACTAAGAGACTGAAGCCGGGATTCGATGAACCTTTGAATCAAACACCATCTCTTATGCCAAGGCCAAAAGAAAGTGGTCAAAATGACCATATCACTGGATTTGGATTCGCATTGAGAATCCTAAATGACCCAAAACTGCTGGCGTTGACATTGGTCATCTTATCGGCGGCGGCATATGTCTACTGGAGGTGGTTCATCTATAAGCCTCCTCCGGTGATTGCCACCACTTGTAAACAATGGACCCTATCCGGCAGGCTAATGTCAGAGGCTGGAAATTACCTGAATTTGAAAGGCGTGAAAGTGGGGATCGAGTCGGGCCCTTTTTCCGACGACGATCAGATTACGAACGGGATTTTCAAAATAGCAAAAGTCGACCTGCCTGCCGACAAATTCATCCAGCTGTACCTGGAGTATAACTCGACGATGCACATCTTTCTCCGGCGGCCGTTGGATAAAATAGAATTTCAAGCTGACAGCGGTACCTGTACCATAACATTCCAGGAGAACCTGATGGTCCCGGACGATGTTTTAAAGGGGATCGTCACTACAAAGCCTACGCCGCCGCCGAGCAATATAGCCCGCACCTTCTCCATTAATGTTCCCGACCCATCCATTCGCAGGCAAATAGAGAAAATCGCACACCTTAAATATGACCCTGCCTCGACGCATAATGAGATCGTCATAACATATGACCCTACGAAAGTGATATTTGACGACGGCACCTATACTTTCAAGCCATCCCCGCCAATGGTCCTTATAAATGGCAGGAAAATTATCCTTCAGGATACCTTAATTCCGGAACCCAGGTCTGGTTCGCACAAGATAGAGAATATGAAGAGTTATGGCGATGCTGAATCTATCGCGGTGGTCACTGCTTATATTAAGCATCATCCCGGAATTATCGATCAATGGGTAAGATATTTACAGTAGCCGCAATTTTTATCCTGGCGTCGGCTGTCAAAGCCTCGCCTGTATTTGCGTGCGCTGCGCCTGTCCGTGCTGATACCGTCGCGGCTGCCCCGGCTGATACCGTCGCGCCCGTCCCCAAAAGGTTGATCTACGTCGTCGACGGCAGCCAAAACTATCTGATCCCCTATATCGAGCGGAAATTAAAAAACCTGCGCCTGCCGAATTCGGACTCCTTATTATACGACTCCGTGGTCAGCCTGAACATCCTTAAAATGACTCCCAGCATCCAGGCCACGGCCTTCGATATCCTGAACAGGAACTACGCAGGAGTATTTACGCCGAAGACAAAAGACTCGGCCCGGCAGCTCTATTCCAGCTTCCTCCAGAATTTTCAATCCTTTTTGGCTATAAGAGTAACGCCCCTTCAAGACCTGATCGAATTCCAATTCATCTTATACGACATCATCGATGACGGACAGGAAATAAAATACCGCAACAGCTCCAGCATCTTTGTCGACCCCCGATCCTCACGCTACCAGGCGGATGTAAACCGCGGCCTGGACCAAGTGTTCGAGAAGGCAAATAAGCAACCCCGTTCCAATCTCACCTCGAACATCGTCAAAGTGGACAGCATCTACTACCTGCCCAGCGGAGATAGCCTGCTGCTGCAACCAATCATCGACGACGAAAGCTCGGAAGACGACAGGATCTATTTTTGGCGCCAGGATAGCACAGACAAGATCAAGGCAGTTATTGAGCCATCCAAGAAAGATCAAATCTTAAGAAACCTGCAGCCGGGCATCTATAATTTGCATTTTAAAGTAAGCAACGGCATAAACTACTCCATAACAGACACCGTCAGGTTGGTGGTTTACAAGAAACCGGACCTATCTGTCACCCGGCCAAATGACCAATTGTTCCTCAAGAGATTTGCGGACCGGCTGGTCATCCAGGAGTTCCTGTTCAGCAACCGGCAGATCGACTATATCTCGGACTATGTCGCTGTCGTGGACTCAAAGTCTTTCATAGGACCGCCCCTCGAACTTTGGGTAAAAGTCTACGACAAGAAAGGGACGGTGTATGTCTTTCCAGCACATTGGGATCCTAAGCTTAGAATTCCACGTGGACAAGTTGTCGC